>MDTG01355392.1_pt1 | contig 48418 bp, 65 predicted proteins | sample 811421 | NCBI WGS metagenome assembly MDTG01 (sample SAMN05326645, study PRJNA326480) | marine metagenome | isolation source: seawater | place: Pacific Ocean: South East | collected 2011 | reverse complement strand
TTTAGAAAATAATTGTTTAATACATTATTATTGCTCAAATTCATATCAACCTAATAGTGAAAGAGGAATTCGCTATAATGATCCAGCTTTTAATTTTAAATGGCCAACATCTATTGAAATAATATCAGATAAAGATAGATCTCATCCAGACTTCAAGATTTAAAGTGAAAGTTTTAATAACAGGTGCGAATGGATTTATTGGTAAACATATTTCTGAAAAACTTTTACATTGTAAATACGAGACTTTATTAATTTCTAGGCAATCAAATATATCGGATAAATATAATTTTTTAAAAGCTAATTTAGAAATTAAAGATTCTTATTTAAATGAAATAGTAAACTTTAAACCTGATATATTGATTCATTTAGCCTGGGATGGTATTCCTGATTTTTCTCTGGATAGGTCAATTAGAAATTTAAATACAAGTATAAATTTCATATCAAATATATTAGAATCTTGCTCTTTAAAAAAAATATTAATTTCTGGTAGTTGCTTTGAAGTAAATAATATTAAAGGTGCAATATCTGAAGAGATTATCGGTAAGCCAAAGGATCATTTTACATGGGCTAAGCATAGCTTATTGTCATGGTTAGGATCCCAGAAATATAAGTATAGTTTTGATTATTGTTGGATGAGAATATATTATTCTTATGGCCCGGGCCAAAGAAGTAAATCATTAATTCCATTAATTTACTCTGCTTTTAAGAAGAACGAATTGCCTGATATTCGAAACCCTTTTAATAAAAATGATTATATATATATTTCTGATGTTGCAAATGCATTTGAAGCTGCAGTAAGAAATTCAATAGATTCAACTATTTATAATGTTGGTTCTGGAAAACTTACTTCAGTTGAAGAAATATGTAGAATAGTTGAAAGATATCTTGGGAAAGAGGGACTTACTGACTTATTGATTAAAAATAAGTTAAAGGATGAAATAAATAATTCTTTTTGGGCAGATAATCAATTTACAAAAAAGGCATTAGACTGGCAGCCCTGTATTGATATTGATGAAGGTATCGCAAAAACACTAAGATATTTTAATGACTTATGAAAAAGCCAAATCAAGCTGTTTTTTTATGTGGAGGTTTAGGAACAAGGCTTAAACCTATTACAGAAAAAGTTCCAAAGCCAATGGCTTTAGTTAATAATAAACCTTTTTTACTGTATTTAATCGAACAATTAAAAAATGAAGGTATACAAAACTTTCTTTTATTGACTGGATATAAGTCAAGTATTATTGAAGATTATTTTAAGGATGGGAGTCAGTTTGATGTAAGTATTAAATATCATCATGGTCCAGTAAGTTGGGATACAGGACATAGGATCCTAATGGCTAAGGATTTTATTGAGGATACCTTTATATTAATGTATTCAGATAATTATTCTCCTTTTTCTCTTGAAAAATCATGGCAAAGAATAAACTCTACAAGTACTAATTTATGCTTACAAATTCATAGAAAGGAAATTGGCAATATTAGGTTGAAAGATGATAAATATGTTGAATGTTATGATCAAGAAAGATCTTCACAAGGATTAAATTTTGTTGAAGTTGGTTATATTGTTGCAGATAAGAGTGTACTCTTAAACGAGATTAAGCCTTACAGTTCATTAACTGAAAGTATTAAAAATATAACAAATAAAGGAAAATCATCTTATATATATTGCCAATCTAAATATCAAAGTATATCTGATTTGATCAGATTAAAAGAGACTGAAAAACATCTGCAATCAAAGAAAATAATTCTAATAGATCGAGACGGTACAATAAATAAGCGGGCTGCTAAAATGGATTATATAAAAAATTGGGATGATTTTGAATTTATTGAGGATAGTGTAATTGCAATGGAGAAATTATCAAATCTTGGTTTTAAGTTTATAGTTATTACTAATCAAGCAGGAGTAAGCAGAGGAATTATAGATATAAATACTTTGAATGATATTCATCAAAACATGGTATCTAATTTGTCTAAAAGAAATATTAATATTATCGATATATTTTTTTGTCCACATCATTGGGATAGTAATTGTCTTTGTAGAAAACCTATGCCTGGTATGTTATTAAAAGCATCAAAAAAGTATAATTTTAATTTATCACGATCTATTTATATTGGTGATGATATAAGAGATGTTGAGGCAGCTTATAATGCTTTTTCAAAAAGCATTTTATTAACTGATAATTATAGTGAGGTAAATGAGTTGAAAATAAAACCAGATCTTTATTCTTATTCTTTAAATAAATTAATTCCAAATATAGTAAAATTATACAATGGTTGGTAAATTGCAATTTATTTTATGAAATATATTTCCACTCCAAGAGCCGTTACAACTTTAACACCTCAAAGATTAAGTTTTGCTGGCGGTGGAACTGATATTTCTAGTTTCTACAAGAATTATGGAGGTGCTGTATTAAGCACTACAATAGATAAATACATATACGTAACAGTTAAAAAGCACAGTCATTTATTTAAAGAGAATTATAGACTCAGCTATTATGACTCTGAACATGTAGATTATATTGATGAAATTAAAAATGATATTGCAAGGGAATGTTTGAAATTAGTTCCAGTTGATCCACCAATTTATATATCAACTGCAGCTGACTTGCCTGCTTCATCTGGTTTAGGCTCATCTTCTGGCTTTGCAGTTGGATTGTTAAATGCTTTACATGTGATTAAAGGGGAAAGTGTTTCTGCGGGGCAATTAGCAGAGGAAGCATGTTACGTAGAAATAAATATGTTGGATAGGCCTATAGGAAAGCAAGATCAGTATGCTGTTGCTTATGGAGGATTAAATTTTATTCAATTTAACGAAAACGATAGAGTAAATATTGATCCTATTTGGTTACAAAAAAATGGAAGTAAATTACTATTTGACAATTTAATGCTTTTTTGGACTGGATATCAAAGATCTTCTCACACTATATTGTCATCACAGCAAAGTAATATGAGTAAAAAAATAAATGAGCTTATAAAAATAAAAGATATGGCTTTTTCTTTTAAAGAATTAATGATTAACAAGAATGAACTTTATATAGATCAATTAGCTGATCTTCTAAATGAAGGGTGGAAATTAAAAAAGACACTCTCAAATGAAATAAGTACATCTTCTATAGACAGTCAATATGATAGAGCAATTAAAGCTGGAGCACTTGGAGGTAAGATAGCTGGCGCGGGAGGTGGTGGATTTTTACTTCTTATCGTTCCTCCTAGTGATCAAAAAAATGTCAGAAATGAATTAAAAGATCTACAAGAAACGCCGATCTCTTACGAACCTGTTGGAACAAGAATTTTGTCAGTAGTTAATTAATATCTAATAACAAATTATTAATTACTTCTTTAGCGGTTTTTAAGGAGCAAGTCCATGCTGGTGAAATAGAATTTAGTAAGTGAAATATCCTATTTTGTTTTTTTAGAATAAAATCAAATTCAAGATTTTTCTTATTTTTATCATATAGTTGAGCTCTAATTCCTGGTGAGTGCCATTTGAAGTTAATACTTCTTAAGTCTAGTGAGGTTAGTTTAGAAGCTGATTTTATTATTTCATTCTTAAATATATATTTTGACTCTTGAAATGCTAAATCTCTAAACCCAAATTCATTTGATAACAATAGATATAAATGTAATGGGATAATTTTTTTTATTAACTCTGTATCTATGCCTTCAAATAATGAATAGTTTTCAGGAGAGAAGCACGGGATAGCAGTTGGTCCTATTTTTAAATAATTATCATGAGTCAATGTTGTATGAATACCTAAAAAAGGTTGTCCTAAATTAGGTACTGGATATATGTGTCTTTTCATATTAATTATGGGTATTTCTGATTTCAAATACAAACCTTTAAATGGTAGAAGAATATAAGGAAAATTATTACCAAAACTTTCTGCTAATTTTAAAGCATATCCTCCAGCAGCATTTATAAGGTAATCAAATTCTATTTTTTCACCTGTTAAAGTCAAGACTCTTCTCTCATTGCCCTCTTTAATTGTTGTATTCTTCAAAAATTTTACATTCTTACTTATACATTCATCAATAATAGTTTTAAATAATGTTTTTGGACATGCACTCCAGGTATTTGGAGACCAAAGAAAATTATTATTCGTAATTGCGTATTTTTCATATTGGAATAAATATTTTGATTCAAATAATTTTGTATTGCAATTATTTGAATTACCCCTTTTATGTAATTCATAAAGTATTTCATCTTCTTGACTATTCTTTGAAACAACTACTTTTCCGCACTTATTCACTTTGATTTTCTTTCTTAAGCAATATTCTCTTAATAGCTTGTTACCCTCTGAGCAAAACATTGCTTTATTAGATTCTGGTGAATAATAAAATCCAGAATTAATTACACCGCTATTTCTTGTTGAAGAATGAAACCCTAACTCTTTTTCTTTTTCAATCAAAATTATCTCTTTAAATCTTTCACTATTTGCTGCTTCTAATGCAATCGTTGTACCAACAATTCCACCACCAATTATAACTAGCTTAATTTTTGACACCAAAAGTTTTTTAATTTATTTTATATTAAAGCATTCTTGTAATCATTAATTATGATTTACAAATTAAAAAAATAGATCTTATAACTATTTATAATTTCTCACTTATTTGATTTAAGAACCTTCTACTTCTTTCTTCTTTTGCATGAGAGAAGAATTTTTCAGTGCTTGAAACCTCAATAACTTCACCAGAATCCATAAATAAAACTCTGTCTCCAACTTCTTTGGCAAAATTCACCTCATGAGTAACTACAACCATTGTCATACCACCAGTTTTCGCTAAATATCTCATGACATCTAGAACTTCACTAACCCTCTCAGGGTCCAAAGCACTAGTTGGCTCATCGAATAATAATATTTCTGGTTTCATCGCTAAAGCTCTTGCTATTGCGACCCTCTGTTGTTCTCCACCACTTAATTGATTTGGGTATTGTTTGTACTTTTTTGATATCCCCATTTTTTTTAAAAGTTCATAAGCATTTTCTTCAGCTTCAATTTTATTCTTATTTTGTACTTTTATTGGTGCAAGAGTAATATTATCCATAACAGATAAGTGTGGAAAAAGGTTGAATTGTTGAAATACCATCCCCACTCTTTTTCTAATCTGAGATATTTTAACTTCATTATATTTTGAACTAATCCTTATTCCCAGAATTTCAATATTGCCTGAATTTATAGATTCTAATCCATTAAATGTTCTTATTAATGTACTTTTCCCAGAACCTGATGGGCCCATTATAACAAGTACTTCCTTCTGAAAAACTTCCATTGAAATATTATTAAGTGCATAAAGATTATTATTAAATATCTTTTTAATATTTTTTGTTTTAATAACTGATTTATTCATCTTTTTTTTCTTATTTTATATACTAATAATTTATTTTCTATTTGTTTAGCCACTAATGCAAGTGTTGTACAAGTAAACCAATATGAAAATGCAAGCCAGGCATAAATTTCCATATATTTACCAATATATAGTGGGTTGGCGAGGAGGCTTTGACTTATTCCAAGAAGTTCTAATAATCCAAGTATTGCCATCAATGAGGTGTTTTGTAAAAGACCTATTAATTGATTTGTCAATGAAGGTAATGATATTGATATTGCTTGAGGAATAATTATTAGTAAGTAAGTTTGGTATTGATTTAATCCAAGAGATCTTGAAGCTTCTGTTTGATGATGTGAAATTGATTGGATTCCTCCTTTAATATCTTCAGCAATATATGCCGACATAAACAATGTAAATGCTATTATTGCTCTTAATACTCTATTTAATTCTATACTTTGAGGTAAAAGAAGTGGTAGAAGTAGCTGCCCAAAAAATAACACTGTTATTAAAGGAATTGCTCTAATAAATTCTATATAAATTGTACTAAAAATTTTTATTAGTCTTAAATTACTTTGTCTTGAGATTGCTAACACTATTCCTATCGGTATTGATAATATATAACTTGAAAATGTTAATATTAAAGTCAGTGTTAAACCACCCCAAAGTCTTGTTTCAACTTGTTTAAGCCCTATTCCACCCATATGTAAATAAATGCCGAGTAAAAATATAAAGATGAAAGAATATAGTGTATTTTTACTTATATTATTTGATTTATTTATTGTATAGATAGTAAAAATTATCAGTATTATTAACCAGAGTAGAGGTCTCCACAAATAATCTATAGGAAATGTACCAACTAAGAATAAGGTAAAGTTATTATATACAATGCTCCAATCGGCAATGAAAAATATCCAATTAGTTAATAGGATTAGAGAGAATGCTGCGAACCCTATTAGAAATAATGTTATAATTGAATTTAGCTTATTATAAATTAAAAATTTATGTATTCTTAATATATAATTTTTAACTTCTAAAATAATTTTCATTATATATATTATCTTCTTTGCAATTTTAAAATTATATTATTAAAGAGTCCCATTAATTTACTAATTATAAGATTGAGTAATAAAAAAAATAATATTAGAATTATAAATCCCTCAATCGATCTTCCTGTTTGATTTATTATTGTGTCACTTATTGCATAAATATCTGCGTATCCAACAGCAATTGCTAATGTACTATTTTTAGTTAAGTTTAAATATTGACTTGTTAAACCAGGAATTATCGCGGGTAGTGCTTGTGGAATTATTATATTTTTAAGACCATCTAAAGGACTTAATCCAAGACTTTGGAATGCTTCCCACTGTCCCCTTGAAACTGAGATAATACCACCTCTTACAACTTCTGATATGTAAGCCCCGCTAAAAATACTTAATCCAATAAGTAAAGATGAGAACTCTGGTGTTAAATAAGCTCCAAATATTATTATTCCTTGATTTGAGATGCTTAAGTAAGTGTTAGTTAATTTAAGAGTACTTTCTTTAATACTTAAAATACCTATAAAATACCAAAACATTAACTGTAATAAGAGAGGAGTTTGTCTTATAATAATGATATAAATTCTTGAAAAATATTTAATAATAATATTGTTACTTATAGATGATAATCCTATTGTGAATCCTATTGTAGTAGCGATTAGTAAGGAAAATATTATTACTTTGAGACTATTTATAAATCCATTTATTAAAGCCAAGAGATAATTATCTGAGGTGGTATAATTTAGACTGTTTTCTGAAATTGCAAAACCAGATGGTTGCGTTAACCAATTAAATTTAAATCCAATACCATTTACTTGAAGATTAAAGTATAAATTATTTAAGATAATAAATGATATTATTAAAAGTATAATTAAAAAAATCAATTGAATTAATAACTCTTTATTTATTTTTCGTTTAATTATTTTAATTATATTCATATATTAATTAAAAGGAGGAGATGAAACTAATCCACCATTTTTAAAAAGTTTATTTTGACCTCTTGGTATTTTTATTTTTGCCTTCGGACCTAAGTTTCGGTCGTAAATTTCACCATAATTGCCAACCGATTTTAAAATATTGTATACGAAATTATTATCCAAACCTATTTTATTGCCAAGGTTTCCCTCTATTCCAAGAAGTCTTCTTATGTTTTTTAAACCGTTATTATTTGTGGCAAGATTTAAAATATCATCAACATTGTCTTTAGTAATTCCATATTCTTCTGCTGTAATAAGTGAATAAATTGTCCAACGCATTGCATCACTAAGTTCTTGATCATTGCCAAGTGAGGCTGGAGCTAAAGGCTCCTTACTTAAAATATCATCAAGGATTATATGATTACTTGGATCTTGAAAACTTAATTTAGCTGCGGCGAGTTGAGATCTATCAGATGTCATCGCAGAACATCTTCCTTGAATATATCCTGCAATTACTTGATTTAATTCCTGATACTTTATCGGACTATATGAGAGGCCTCGACTTTCAAAGACGTCATTAATATTTTGTTCTGTAGTTGTGCCAGAACCTACACAAATAGATTTAGAAGCAAGATCTTCTATCTTTTTTATCTGGCTGTCTTTCTTGACCATTAATCCTTGTCCATCATGAAAGACAACAGGTGCAAATGTTAGACCATTGCCTTGAATAGAATCTCTACTTAGATTAAAAGTTGTATTTCTCGAAATCAGGTCAACTTCACCAGTCCTTAAAGCTGTAAATCTCTCTGCTGCTGTAAGAGTTCTATACCTAACGTTATTTGCATTTCCTGTAAAGGCAGCTGCAAATGCTTTGCATATATCTACGTCTAGTCCGCTAAAGCTCCCATCACTTTTCATATAGCTAAATCCAGGAATTTTTCCGCTAATTCCGCAAATTAATTCGTTTCTTTTTTTTATTAAATTTAATCTTGATTTAATCGTGTCTTTTTCTGTTGCACAGCTAACTAACAATGCAGATGCCGCTATTGCAAGCACAGCAAAATTTTTCATAATAAGATTAAAAATTTTTAGTTTTATTTTATAGTAAATCTATAATATTGTATTTTATTTATATTATTAGTTTTAAATGTTTAGTTATATTTATTTGCACTAATAAAAAATTTATTTCATATGGTTTTCTTTAAATTATTTATAAAAATTTAATATATGGAAATAATCACTAAGGAAATAAGAAATAACGTCCACAGAAATGTCGCGAAAAGAAGATCAGAAACAAAAAAAAGCCTTTTGCTATAACAATTAATACAAATCAATTACAAAATCAATACTTTCTTCTCTTCTAAGCGGTAAAGGATGTAACTTTGCAGATGAATTTATGGTTTTTTATGCTTACTACTTTTGCTGGACTAACAAGTACTCCAGCGCCAACAGCTGTTTTAGTTGGAGTAGCTTCAATAGTACTGTTTGCGATCGTTGGCCTTATGGTTGGACCTGATTATGATGGAATGAATGCTCCTGAAGTTAAAAAGTAATTTGGATTTGTTCCAAATCTTTAAAAAAACACCTAGATTTATCTCTAGGTGTTTTTTTGTTTTTAGTTAAGAGCTTCGATAAAATAAAAGAATAATTTAATTTAAAAAATTTAGATTTAATTTAATTGAAAAACGCCTTAAACGAATATCAGCTTATTGTTGTTGGAGGGGGTGCTTCTGGATTTATGGGAGCAATAACTGCCGCAGAATTAGGAACATCATCTGTATTAATTCTAGAAGCATCAGCCAGATACCTTGAGAAAGTGAGAATTAGTGGCGGTGGTAGATGTAACGTAACAAACTCCATCTGGAATCCCTCAGAACTTGTTCAAAACTACCCTCGAGGATCGGTTCAGCTGAAATCATCTTTCTCTAAATTTTCTTCCGGAGATGTTGTGAGTTGGTTTGAAGAGAGAGGTTTGGCTTTGAAAATAGAGAAAGATGGAAGGATTTTCCCAAAATCAAATTCATCTGAGGACGTTTTGAAATGTTTAAAAAATCAGGCTAAAAAATTTAATGTAAATACTTTATTGCATAAATCGGTAAGAGAGATAAAAGTAACTACTAAAGATAGTTTTTTGGTTAAATGCTCTAACGGTGATATTTACATTGCAAAAAATATTCTTTTATCCACTGGGAGTAGTCCAATAGGAAAAAAAATAGCAGAAAATCTAGGCCATAAAATTGTCTCACCTGTACCCTCAATTTTTGGCTTTACACTAAGTTCTCATGATCTAAAATCTTTTTCAGGAACTAGCTTTGAACATGCTTTTATTAGATTAAAATGCAAAAATAAAGTTTTTAGTGGAGAAGGTAGAATTCTCATAACTCATAAAGGATTAAGTGGTCCAGCGGTTCTAAGACTGTCAGCTTTTGCCGCTAGAGAATTACATAACCAGAAATATAATGCAACTCTTGAGGTTAATTGGATTAATAAAAACTTAGATGAGGTTGTTAAAGTTTTCAATAAATATAGAGAAGTATATCCTAAAAAGAGAATTATAAACTCATTCCCCTTTGATTATTTACCTAAGAAATTTTTAAGATATTTATGCTGTAAAAATAATATTGATAATGAAAATAAATGGGCAAACTTATCCTCAAAGAATGCTTTTACCCTTGCTAAATCATTAACTAAAGATTCTTTTAATATGAAAGGAAGATCACCTAATGGAGATGAGTTTGTCACTGCAGGTGGTATTTCCCTAGATGAAATAAATTTTAAATATATGGAAAGTAAAAAGATAAAAGGTCTTTATTTTGCTGGAGAAATTATTGATATTGATGGCGTAACTGGCGGTTTTAATTTCCAGCATTGTTGGACAAGTGCTTGGATTGCAGGAAAATCAATTACTTCAAAGTTTGTTTCAAGTTAATATTCAATTATGTACATCAATTATTTCCATGGAAAGGAACATCTTAGCAATTGGAGGAGGCGGTTTTGGTAGAGTTATTGGTGATTTGAAAATAGAAAAATATCTTATAAATATTGTCAATAAAAAAAATCCAAAAATTTGTTTTATACCTACTGCTTCTGGAGATAATGATTCTTATAAGGTTAGTTTCTTTTCTGCATTTACCTCATTAAATTGTGTTCCTACTACGCTAGATTTTTTTAAAAGAACATTTGAATTGGAATCAAATATCCTCTCTCAAGATATTATTTATGTTGGAGGTGGAAATACTAAAAGCATGTTAGGTGTCTGGAAAGAATGGGGTCTTGACCTGATTTTAAAAAAAGCTTATCAAAAAGGAATTGTTATGAGTGGAGTAAGTGCTGGTGCAATTTGTTGGTTTAACCAAGGAATAACTGATTCAAAAAATTCAGAACTTTCGTTATTGGAATGTCTGAATTTTATAAATGGAAATTGTTGTCCTCATTATGATGAAGAATCCAATCGAAGACCTTATGTAAAAAATATTCTTAAAGATGGAATAATTAATGAATGTATAGGTATTGAAGGGAATTGTGCCTTACATGTAAAAAATGAAAATATTTTTAAATCAATTAATTTCGGTAACAATAAAAATAGTTATTTATTAAAAAATATTGGAAATAATTTTGTTGAGAAAAAAATAGATGTATTAAATTTATAATTAAATATAAATTTTGCTTTTAAGCTAAGTTTATTTAATATAGAGATTAATATTATTTTGATTATGAATTTAAAAAAAATACTCAATCTAAACTCGTACGAATGGTGGAGAAACCACAGAAAAGTGGTTACCTATGGATTATTCCTATTGGCTTTTTGCATATATTTAAATCCTTTTATAAAAGAAATTAGATTTAAAAATAAATGCATTTCTATTGCCTATGACAGATTTTTGGAGGAAGCCCCTAATAATGAAAAAATATCTAGAGACTCTTCATTTGTGCTTGCTTACCAAATTTGTAACCACAGAGCTCAATAATCATAATATTTAACGACTTTTGACTCTTAGTTTTCAGTCGTTAAATTTATACTGCTGATTTATTCTTCTTCAAATTTTTGTAAATTCGGCCCAGCGATGAAACCAACAAGAACAAATAAAACCAGGGAAACTATCCCGCAAAAAATTGCAGATGTGCTTGGCTCACCTATTGCAAATGTGGAGAAAGTGAAATAACTCATAAACATAACCTTGGTACCTGAGGAGCATACAAAATTATTGTGCATACATTTTAGATTAATTAAAAATCTTCTTATTTGTTTGATCTTTTAACTGAATTATGACGTCTTACTACTATTTCTATGCTGAAGAGTGAGATTGATAAATTTGCTAGGGAATCACTTTTTTCTAATTAATTCATAATCTCCTCATATGAAAATTTCATTCCATTCATGAATTTTCCTTTGTAACTGTCAAGACATAATCATATTTAGAACAACTGGTTTTAATTTTTTAAATAACCATTATCATGAAATTGCATGTATTGATAAATGTTTGTGTAAAAATTCTAATTTTATTTAAAAATTAATTTATTAATAACAATGGTTCAATCAAATCATAAGAAAAATCCCATGAACAATATTCGTTTATCTGGATTAAAAGGTAAAGCTCTGCAAATAAGTAAAACTGATATACCAACAATGAATGATATAAAGAATGTAGTTCCCTCTAAATGTTTTAAAAGAAATACTTTTAAATCTTTAAGATATTTATTTCAATCAATAATTTTACAAATTATTGTTGTTGCTATTGGATTCTCAATCCCAATTAAGCAAGAAATGCTGTTTGTTTGGATAATCTATGCCGTTTTATCAGGAACTGTCGCTATGGGATTTTGGGTCTTGGCTCATGAGTGTGGTCATGGTGCATTTTCAGATAATAAAAAATTAGAAACATTTGTTGGTTATTTTCTTCACTCAATTCTTTTAGTTCCTTATTTCTCATGGCAGAGGTCTCATGCTGTTCATCATAGATTTACAAATCATATAACTAATGGGGAAACTCACGTACCTTTAGTTATTGGGTCAAATAAAATTGGCGAAAAAATTGGAGGAGAAAAAGAAGTAAATTTATTAAAGTCTTTGGGCAAATTTAAATATGGAATAATCCAACTTGTATTACATTTAGTTTTTGGATGGCCAGCTTATTTGCTTTCTGGAGCGACAGGAGGACCTAAATATGGGATGTCAAATCATTTTTGGCCCACAAAACCATTTTCTAAAAATCTATGGCCATCAATATGGGCAAAAAAGGTATGGTTATCTGATATTGGAGTTGTAGCAACATTATTAACATTAATAATTTGGTCCTATAAAGTTAGTTTTTATAGTGTTTTATGTTTGTATATTTTACCTCTTTTAGTTGTAAATTCTTGGTTAGTTATTTATACATGGTTGCATCATACAGATACAGATGTTCCGCATCTTGCTGGTGACGAATTTTCCTATATAAGGGGAGCCTTTTTATCAATTGATAGACCTTACGGAAAAATTATTGACTTTTTGCATCATCGAATCGGGTCTACCCATGTAATACATCATATTTCACCAACAATTCCTCATTATTATGCAAAAGATGCAACTGATTCAATTAAAAAGGCATTTCCAAAAATTTATTTATATAACCCTACTCCTATATATAAAGCTTTGTGGAACATAGCTTGTAATTGTATTGCAGTAAAAGCTGTTAAAGGTAGCGAGGAGTATTATTGGCAAAAGATTTAAAGTTTATAATTATTTTTTGTGTATTGATTTAAACCTGCTGCTGTTTTTAATTTTTGAATGCTTTGTCTTTCTTCCGCTTACTCTTTTTCTCCATAATTTGAAAGAAGATATTTTTAAATTTTCTCTCATTATCTTAATTACATCTTTTTCCTTTATCTCAAATTGATATTCAATTGATTCGAAGGAAGTTCTATCTTCCCATGCCATTTCGATAATCCTATCTATTTCTAAATGACTTAAATGTTTAATCAAAATAACTTTTTATTATCCAAAAATTGAAGCAAGAACTGTTTTTTTATCTTCCTTTAAAGCTGACTCTATTCTTTTAATTTTCTTATTTTCACGAGATTTTACAAACCTTACTATTAATTCATCTAAAGCAAATATCCCAGGTCCTAGAAGCAATACGCCAATTGCTAATGCTTCGTACAGTCCTAAGAGCTCAAGAAGATAAATATTAAATCCAGCAGTGACTAATGAATGATAAATAGCAACTCCTATTGTTCCTATTATTGACAAAGCTCCAATTCTAGTGCCAAGTCCTAATATTAATAGCCAACTACCTATTACTTCAGAGAAAGCGGCTACATAAGATAAAAAGATCGGAAATGGAAGATGTAGTGGCCTGACGAAGGCATCAGCAAAATTTTCAATGTTTGCAAATTTTTCAAATCCATGGTGGATTAAGAGAGATCCCGTAAATACTCTCATAATTAAAATACCAATATTTACATATAGAGGTTTTGAAAGAACTTTAGAAATCATTAAACACAAAAAACCAGATAACCATACTAAAAAAAAATTATACCCATTGTGGATTTCCTGATGGATTTATAGTTTTATTTAAGTGAAATATAGTTTTTTGATAAGAAGGCAAAAATTATTTTGAGAAATCTCAAGAAAAAATTTTTATAGCAAAAAAAAAATCATTTGTTCAGTTTTTCTTTATCTTTTAAGCCACGAATACTTTATATCCTAAACATAATTATTTCATATTGCTGTTAATTTTATAGGTTATTCATTGTGGATAATTATTCAGTTGTACAAAAATGTAATGAATGTGGCGGAAGTGGATTCAAAAAATCATCATTAGAAAACTCTAGTACCTGTCTTAAATGTTATGGAAGAGGGAAAATTCTGCCTTCTCAAATTTCAACAGATGATTAATGTTGGTTTGAATAATTTAATAATTCTTTAAATATTATGTTCGGTTTATTATACCTTAATTTTTCATGTAATTAAATTTAATAAATTATAAATATATATATACATTCATAATCAAATGAAACTTACATCAACTTTTACAATAGTAAATAAAAAATTCAAAGACATTTTTCAGTTTCAAGATCTAAATATTAGAAATGCAAAAAATCAAGCAAATAAAGAAGTTAGCAGATCATTATGTGTGCATAGAAGAAGAGATTTAGATTCCTTATAGGGAATCTAAATCTCTTAAGATTTTAAAATTTATAATTTTTTAAGCGGGCAATTTTAAACTAATCTTTTCAATGTTGTTTGGATGATTTCGAAGGTAATTATTAAATTCGCAGGCTAGTTGCCTTGCTTCATAAGCATCTAGAGCATAAAAACCTAATTCATGTTTGTTATTGCTTAGATCTCTGAATTTTACAGAATATCTTTTGCAAGATGTTATTGGTTTAGATGCCATTACAGCCACCCTGGAATAATTTGTCCTGTTGTCACGTATGCACCAACGAGTGCGAAAACACCTAAAATTGCGAGTCTTCCATTAAGCTTTTCTGCAAAAACTTTACTCTTTTCTACTTCAGAAGTTTTCGGGGAATTAGTATCTTTCATGATAAAAAGCGTAGATGTAAACAAATATAACAGATTATGTTACTTTTTGTGAACTCTCTTATGGGCGGTTCGACGAGGTAAGAAATTTAATTACTTTGCGTTTTTGAGCTTAGCTTTAGTAATATTTAATTAGCTAAAACTCGATATTACACATGGCAAAGCTAAATAGAGATAAGGATGCTGATCCTAGATTACAAAAATTGGTTTTATTGATATTTGGCGTCGGCCCCATTCTCATAATGGGCATTTTCTTATTTAATCAAGGTTTTTTTCAATCACCATAAAAATCTAATTTAAGTTAAATTAAATATACCAAATATTATTTTATAAACATAGATATTTGGTTGAAAATCTCTAAATATATATTTATTTTAATTTGAAATCATGAAACATTTTCTGCTATAAACACCTACCTGCATTAGATTTTTGAAAATCTTTTTCTCTTCATTTGTTTGTTTCCTTAATGTATAAAATCTATGACGGCTGCCTTTTAAGAAGATTTCTTTAGTTTGATTTATTTTCTAGTAAAAAACAAAGAGATAAATTTCTTACCTATTTATTTTTTACTTGGTATACTTTATCTGTTAAACATGTATTTTTTTTAAGATACAAATCACTTTATCACTTGTCTTAATAAGTATTTTTAACCTTTAAATATCCTGGTTGATGAGATGTTAAAAAAAAAATTAAGCTATTTTTTCAAATTCTCTTCCCTCTCTCTTTACTTTTTCTTTTTAGTATATTAATTAATAAATATTTTGGTTAATAAAAGTAAATTTTAGGGAATTAAAAAAATAATCATGCCATTATCGTTAAATAAATAATTAAAAAATGATTACCTTTCCTCTTGTCTTACTTATATCCATCTTGTTCCTAGCCTATTTCATAGTCTATTTAATTTCTATTTATAAAAAAAAGATTAAGAGTATTTACTCCTAATCTTTTTTTATTTAATAAGCTGGTATTTATACTTAATTGAATTTTATTTTTTATTGTCTTTGCTTTTAAAGTGTAAATTTATTAGTATTTTTTAATTTTATTTTGTAATTTATGATATATGTTCTTGTATCTATATCTTAGACATTGTTTACTAAGTCACTAAGATTTAGATAATTAATCTTAAGAACCCTTGTATTTTACTACATGTGAAAATGAGACAGAAGAAAAGATTTGGGATCAAATTTTATTGAGTATAAGAAATGACCTCTTATCAGATATATGTCCGAATTCATCTAGTTTTTACAAGACTGCTGATGGTCTTGAGTGTTCAATAAGAAAATCTAATGGTGATCTAATAGCAAATTGCTATTCCGAGTCTGATCGAATGGGTAATAGAAGATGGTCATTTGTTTACAGTTGACCAGACAAAATTGGTTTATAATAAGTTTTTCTATTTTTAATTTTTAGGATGATAGCCGATTTAGCTCCTGTGCAGCAATTATTTTTTGGAATATCTTTTGTTGCCGTTCTTATGTTCCTTACCGTTGTTTATATGGTTGGAAGTGAAGGATATGAAAATAGCGATAGATTAAAAAATTTATTTAAAAAATAATTATTTGTTAATGGTTAAGTAAACCCCAAAGATTGTTAAGAATGAAAGACCAACACTTTTAATATTAATTTGATCTCTTTCAAATTTTGCAAGAAACAAAGAGAATAATGGAGCTGTACTTAGTACAGTCCATGCTTTTGCTAGCTCCATTTTTAGAAAAATTTGCTGTTGTAAATATATTCCAATATTTGTTCCGAAGATAGATGCTATAATTATGAAAAAAATTAATTTATAATTAATTTTTTTCATAATTATATAATTAAAATTACTTACATAGTTAAAATTTTTCAAGTAATTTGGTAATAAGTATAATATAGCTCCCAATAATCTTATTGAAGTTGTTTCTAATGGGACGAAATTAGTACTAGTTAATACAAATCTAGATATTGATGCTGCTATTACAGCTGTTATTATCGCTGAAAATGCATAAGTATATCTTTTAGTATATTTTAAGTTTATTATTTTATCATTTTTAATTGGATTTATTTTTTGATTTAATATTTCTTTTATTGAATAAAAAACTATTATTATTCCTAGAAAACTTTTTAACGATAGAGATTCTCCAAGTGTTAGGAATCCAAAAAAATATGCAATTACTGGTGAAATAGAATCTATTGTAAGTGTTTTTCTAGTTCCGATTAAAGATAGACTTTTTATATATAATAAGTCCCCAATTCCTATCCCAATTATTCCACTTATTATTAAAAGGGATATATGATAGTAGTCCTCAAACCAATTAATTTTAAATAAAATAGGAAAAAATATTATTAATGCAATAAAGTTCTTTAAAAAGTTTATATCTTTAGGAAGTAATGTCTTGCATAAATTAGTCCATATAAAGCTTGAAAATGTCCATGATAATGCTGCTCCTAAACCATATATTATACCTAGAAACATTAAATATTTTAGACTTTGATTCTATATCCTAAATTTAATCTTATTTAACTTGTATTTCTTTTAATGTTCTTAATGCTTCTTTAATATGTGCTGGACCATTTAATAAGTCTTCAAAAATATGTCGAATTGTTCCTTCTGAATCGATAATATAAGTTACCCTGCCTTCAAGAAGTCCTAAGAATTTTGGAACTCCAATGGTTCTTCTTAAAAGATTATCTGTGTCACATAGAAGTGGATACTGTAAGTTATTTTTATTAGCAAAATCTAGATGGCTAGATGAATCTGCATTACTAACTCCCCAAACTTCTGCTCCTAATACTTTAAATAGATCATATTTATCTCTAAATCCACAAGCTTCAATAGTGCAGCCGGGGGTGTCATCTTTAGGGTAGAAAAAAAGTACGTAAGGTTTACCCTTTAGCTGTTTATTGCTCCTTTTATTTCCAGATTGATCAGTTAAAGAAAATTCCGGAATTTTGTCACCAACTTTAAGTGTCATCTTTAAAAAATTTAGTTTTGTACGCCCTGCATAACCGGAATCATTTTCCCGCCATCTTCATCATCATCATCGTTAATATTTTTTGCGATGATTTCTGCTGCAATTAAAATTGCCATTGGGTAAAAAATCCAAGCAATAGCTTTCCATATTGGAAAAGCTTCTACTGCTGATTGTAATTCACCCATTGATACTAAAAATTTTTTCTATTGTAGAGAAATTTCTAAATGAACGTGGATTAAAAATGAATAATGTTGGTTTAAATTAAATTCGTTATGAATTTAATAAAGACATAAATTCAATAACATTTATCGGAAAGTAATTAATATACAATCTTATATTCTTTTCAAAAATAATAAAAAGGCATTAAATTATCAAATACTGCAGTCCTTTTCACATATAAAAAATTTTTCCTAGAAAATGCTTTACATAAGTTTACAAGATGTGTTATATTTCTTAAGACATGTGAATTTCTGTTGAAGCGCAAATAGCAAAAGACAGTAATTGCTCGCTCATCTCTTATTTCAGTATTTAACTATGGAACTAAATCCTTTTAAGCCTCTTTCTCAGTCTTTTAAAAGATTATTTATAAAGATAACATCAGATAATAGAAATCAGTAAAATTATTTTATATCATTAATTTTAGTCTAATATATTTTAAATAATAATATTAAAAAATAAGGTGAATAAATTCAACCTGACTTTTGTCTTTTTCTTTTCATTTTTTGGTTCCTTAACAGGCTCATTAATAAACGATCATATGAATGAATGCGTATCAAGAGATTCTTCAGGATGTTCCGAGACAAGAAAAAAATGTATTTCAAATAATTTAAGTTCTTTGCCAGTATTTTTATCTTGCATTAGTGAAGATAAATTATGATTATCAATTTTTATTTTCTATATTATTTATCAAATCAATAGAAATACTCCAAAGTTTTTCGCAATCCTCCGTATTTAAAGCTTTCTTAGCAACATTACATAATCTAGGTGATCCAGCAACTTGATATTTTGGGCCATATTGCTCATAATTTTTTACATTATCCATTGTTGATGCATAAATTTGAGAACTTGCCCCCATTTGTGCAGTTTGCATTAGAGGTGATATTAGATTATTACTTAATGATTCAATAAATTTATTCCTCGTTACTGCATTCCTTTGAAGATTTGTCTTGGCAATACCAGGATGTGCTAAGACTGAAATAATATTTGGATATGATTTATTTAATATTTTTCCAAGTTTAAGAGCAAACATTACATTAGCTAGCTTGCTTTGAGCATAAGCAAACCACTTATCATACTTGATAGATCCCTGCAAATCATTCCAATTTATTTCTCCAAGGTATTGTATTGCTGAGGTTACTGTCACTATTCTTGACCCTGAACTTTTATTTATTAATTTTAGAAGATTATTTGTTAGAAGCATGTGCCCAATATGATTAACTGCAAATTGAATTTCTAAACCTTGCTTACTTAATGTTCTTGGAGGTGCCATTACGCCTGCATTATTAATTAATACATTTAATGTTTTATATTCACTTAAAATAAGATTTGATGCCTTATTTATACTTTTTATGTCAGCTAAATCTAATTCTATAAGATCAAGTATTCCAGATTTCTTTTTTGATAAAAGATCTTGTTTCGCTACCTCTCCTCTTCTTTTCGATTTACAAGCCATTATTACTGTCGCTCCTTTATTTAATAATGTTTTTGTTGTTTCAAATCCTAATCCACTATTAGCTCCAGTAATAAGAAATACCTTACCTGTTTGATCAGGAATTAGATTTTCGTTCCACATCAAATTAAAAATATATTCTTAAATATATTAAATTTTTAATATAACTGTGATTTTAGATAATATTAAAATGACTTCTATTACTCATCAATTGTTTTTTTTGCTATACCTTTTAAGATATTTTCCATCTTTTTATTTTTCCTTGTTGAATTATTGTTTGAATTTAAAACGCTATTTATTATCGTTATAATAAAGAAAAGTCCAATAAATATCCAAAATATTTTTTGGATATTTATGAAATCTCCATTAATTATAAATTCCTGAATATTATGAACCATATTTCACAGTTATAAAATTTTCACTCAATTATAGTTGATCGGTTTTTACACCTTTTGATATTTGTGGTTATTCTCAATATGTTGAAAAAGATAGTATAGTTAATTATTTAGTAGATTAATGAATTCAATAAATAATGAATTTAATACCTCTAAGGCTGATCTAACAATTTTGTTTGATGGTGGATGTCCACTATGTTTAAGAGAGGTTAATTTTTTAAAAGGTAAAGATAATTTTTCAAGACTAAATTTTATAAATATAGATTCTTCAGATTATGATCCAATGAATTTCATGAACATATCTTATGAAAAAGCTATGGAAAGAATCCATGCAATTACTAGCGACGGAAAAATTGTAAAGGATGTTGAAGTATTTAGGATTGCATATGATCTAGTGGGAATTGGTTGGATTTATAAGCCAACTATATTACCTTTGATTAAACCAATTGTTGATTATGTTTATGATATTTGGGCAAAATACAGGTTAAAAATTACTGGACGTCCTTCATTATCGACTCTAAGTAGCTGTAAGAAAGCGAATTGTCAAAAACTTCAGTAAAGTTAAATACGTTTAAACTATTTTCTTTTCAATCTATGGAAATTAATGTGAGTAAAACAGTTGTTGCTGCATCTGATGGTAGTAATAAGTCTTTAAGTGAATATTCTGGGAAAGTTATTCTAATTGTAAATCTTGCTAGTAGATGTGGAAATACTCCTCAATATGAGGGTCTGCAAGAGCTTCAAGATAAATATAAAGATAAAGGTTTTGAGGTTTTAGGATTTCCTTGTAATGATTTTGGTGGGCAAGAACCTGGAACAGTTGAAGAGATTAAAGAATTTTGTTCTGTGAAATACGGTGCAAATTTTGAAATTTTTGATAAAGTTCATGCGAAAGGTTCAACGACAGAACCATATTCAACTTTAAAGAAGGTTGAACCATCTGGAGATGTTAGTTGGAACTTTGAGAAATTTCTAATAGGAAGAGACGGCATAGTTATTGCAAGATTTCAGCCGAGAATCCAGCCTACGAGCGATAAGATCATCGCTGCAATTGAAGTTGCTTTAGATTCTTAACGTTAGTAATTCTATTAAAAAAAATTTAAGAACTTTGAAAAGGGTTTTCAGGAAGAGATACACTTAATTCTTTTATTTCTTCATCTAGAAAATTCTTTTCATTAGTGGTTAATTGCCACTTAAGTGCATTTACTGAGTCTATTGCATGACATTTTTTTCTGATTCCAGGAATAGGTATTGTTCCATGAGACCTACACCAATTTAATGCAACTTGATTTTGGGATACTTTTCTTGAGATTGCAATTTGATGTAGGGCTTCTCTTAATTTTTTTGTTTCGGGTAAAAGTTTTCTAAATATTTGCCTTCTTAAAAATGATTTAGGTAAACTTTTATCTGTAGGATTGAGTGCTAACAAACCCAAACCGAGAGGACTATATGCCAGTAAATCAATGTTTAATTCTTTACAAATAGATATTAATTCATAGGATTTCAGTTTATTTGGAGACAATAAAGAAAATTGTGTCTGTAGACTTTTTATTTTAATACCTCTTTTTAAAAGTCTTTCGTAAAAAAACACTAATTTTTTTGGTCCAATATTTGATAATCCAATTTCATCGATTATTCCATTTTCCTTGAAATCTGATAAGCCATCAATAAGTTGAATTTCTTGCCAAGGAGCATATTTAGAGGTGCTCCAGTGAAGCTGAACCCTCTTAAGATTTCCTCTTAATCTCTTTTTACTCTTTATTAATGCATCATAAAAACCATTCCTTCCTATTCTCCATGGGTACGGTGCTAATTTTGTCGTTACTTTTAATTTCCTTTTGAGTTTTAGTGGTAGTTCTTCTATAAATTTTCCTAAAAGCAACTCACTTCTTCCCTCTAGAGAACCTGTTCCATATGAATCAGCTGTATCAATTAAGATTAAACCACCCTTAATGGCAGTAAAAAATGCATTTCTGATATTTTCATCATCATTTTCTTTGTTATAACCCCACAAAAATTTATTACCCCATGACCATGTTCCAAATCCTATAGAACTCATAAATTTAATTTTCTAATTATCATAATTTATTGTAGTGAATTTAAAAAATGACTTTTTCAGCAAAATACTTAGGCTCTAGCGGTTGGCTTATTAGTTTAGGAAATTTTAAAATTTTAATTGATCCTTGGTTAAAAGGTAACTTAATTTTTCCACCAGGACCATGGTTAATTGAAGGAAAACTTACTGAGGAAATTAAGATATCTGAAAATATTGATATTTTACTTTTAACTCAAGGATTAGCAGATCATACTCATATACCTACTTTAGAAATTCTCTCGAGAAATATGAAAGTAGTTGGGTCTAAATCAGCAATAAAAATTGCAAATAAACTTGGTTTTAAAGACGTTTATTCTTTAGATCCTGGGGACAAAACATCTTTTTCTGAATTAATAATTGAAGCGACAGCTGGAGCCCCAGTTCCTAATATAGAAAATGGATATATAATAGATCATCCTTTAGGTTCGATTTATATTGAACCTCATGGATATTTAGACAAAAAGATGTCTCCAAGAAAAATTGATGCAGTAATAACTCCCATCGTAGATTTATCTTTGCCTATTGCAGGTAATTTCATAACGGGAAAAAAAAGCTTACCTGATCTTTTAAAAATATTCAGTCCAAAAACAGTTTTGTCTAGCACTACTGGAGGAACAGCTGAATTTTCAGGCTTGTTAAATTCTTTAATTAGTGTTGATGGAAATGAGATGGACACAAAAAATTTCCTTGAGGGAAAAACAGAATTTATTTCATCAGTACAGGGAAGCACTTATAAATTAAATACTCATAAATAATTTTTATCTTCAATTTATTAAGAATTAAAATTATTTAAAAGTTTTTATTTATTTAATTATTATTATTATTAACTATTAATTTTATAAACATTTTGACATATTTAATTACGGGAAGTAATAAAGGCATAGGCCTGGAATTTTGCCGCCAACTTTCCCATAGAGGAGATAATGTAATTGCGTCTTGCAGGGATTCTTCTAATGATCTGAGAAAACTAGCAGTAAGAGTGGAAGAAAATGTTGATGTAAGTTCTGGTGATTCGGTAATTAAACTTAAAAAAAAGATAGGAGATGAAAAAATAAAAGTTCTTATTCACAATGCTGGAATTATGAGAGGAAGTAGCTTATTAGATTTAGATCCAGATAATATTTTAAAACAATTTAAGGTTAACTCTTTAAGCCCTCTTTGTTTTACAAAAGCCTTTTTAAGTAATTTGGTGGAAGGTTCTAAAATAATATTAATAACAAGTAGAATGGGATCCATTCAAGATAATACGAGTGGAGGGTCTTACGGATACAGAATGTCGAAAGCAGCACTCTGTATGGCAGGCAAATCTTTATCTATAGATTTACATTCAAAAAAAATATCAGTAGGGATTATTCACCCTGGATTGGTAAGCACATCAATGACAGGTTTCACCTCTAGCGGTATTTCACCAGAGGAATCAGTTAATGGAATGATCTCAATTATTGATTCACTCAATCTAGAAAATTCAGGTACTTTTTGGCATTCAAATGGAAATATTTTACCTTGGTGAAATATTAAAAATCACAGCTAAATTTTAATATTTAGTAAAAAAAATCATTTTTTTTGTGATTTTAGCTAATTAATCCTGAATCAAAAATTACATTATGAAAAAACAAGTCTTTTCTCCACTTATTTTAGGATGTAAATATAACTAAATTTATATGATATTATTTTCTTCATTTGGCTCACCATTAAGCGACTTGGTAAGTTTGCCATTTAAAGCTTACAGCTCTATACCTGTTGATCCTTTAAGTTTAAAATTGATAGGTGCTTTGCCTATAGTTGCATTTATTGCTTTGCTATTAGCTGCAATATGGAGACAAGCAAAAAAATATCCAACTAGAATTATTCAATCATCTGATGTTACTAATATTAGAAATTTTTAATTTACAATAATAAATTAATATCAAACAAAATATGTTTAGAACTATGTTATTCTGAAATACAGTATTTTTATGTTTAAAAAAAATATTTTTTATGAAATTGAGAGTTAAAGAAATTGCAGAAGCTCTTGATACGGACTCAGCTAATATTCTTGCTATATGTGCAATACTAAATATACCAGCAACATCAAAAATAAGTTCACTTTTAATTGAGCAGGCTAAAGCTATTACTGATTACTATGAGAAAAATCAAAAAAAGTAATTTGCCAAATTTTAATATATTAAAAAGTTTTTCTAAATACTATTTCGTATACTATACTTTATTTAATAAAAAAAAATTATGAAGAACTCTAATTTGTCTGATGATCAGTTGGCAGAAATATGTGAGGATGCATTTGTTAATATTAAAGAAGCTTGTATGAGATTGCAAGAAAAGACAAGATGTTCCAATCAAGTTGTAGTTGATATGTTAAACAATGTTGCTGATTTTTATAATTCTCAGGAGAAATAGAACGCAAGATTATTATTATTTCAATTTATTGTTATTAAATTAATTTATTGAATTAATTTATTGAATTTTTAAATTATAAAAGTTAATTCCTTCTGATACTTCCTTTCGAGAATTTTCAGAAAATATTTCTTTTACTTATCAATCTAAAATAATTTTTTTATTTATTTCTTTTGTTTGATGTTCCCTCTTTATAGAATATTTTCTAGAAATTTAATAGTTTTTTTTGTTAAGAGCAATTAAATAATATTGGAAAAATAATTTAAGGTAAGTTTTTATACTCATCAATGTCTCATTAGCCGTACTCAAATTATAAAGAAATTATGATAAAGAAAAAATTTTTTAAAAAATAGTATTATTAGATACTTTTCCACAGGCATTTTTTACGAAACATATAATTATTAAAAATAATATGTAAAATTATTGTTTTGAAATTGATGAATCCAGAACAAATCGAATGAAACTCATTCCAATAACAGGAATTTATAAAAAAATCACAAAATAAACTTTTGTTCGTTTTTTTTTTTTTTAAAGGCTATAGTCTTAAAAAAATAAAGGTAAAATTGTGGAAATGTGGAAAACTATGTTTTGATGGGAGTAGATTTGCAGTAAAACTTGGATAAATAAATGGAATTAAAAAATATCAATGAAAATAAAAAATTAATTATTAATTTAAAAACTCTTGCACGCTTCAAAACTGCTCCTAATCTTAGCCAAATAGAACGAAATTCTTTATCTGATGAACTATCAATCTATATGAATAAAGCAGATTGGTTTACTATCGGAATAATGGCTCCCTCTGAAATTAAAGCTATTAAAGTTCTTAGGGATCTAGAGCAAAAATTCGATTGGAAAAAAATAAAAATTATTTCATCAAATTTAAATTCAAATCCTGTTTTCCTAAAAGCAAATCAAGAATCTGAATTGGCCTATATTAGAAATGAGTCTGGACTTGGAGAGGGAGTCTTGATAACATGCCAATTTTATAATGTTGAACATTTATCCAATACATATGGGCCTTTCCCCTTAGACTTTTTTATTAATTATTAAAATAGTAAATTATTCTTTGATATTGAAGGAAATTCTTATATTTCTAGCTTAAAGCCTTTATCTAATAATTTTTGGTAGAGAAGCCTAGCTCTAAAAGCAAGTACAGTTTCTTCATTTTGGTGTGTTTTTATGTTGAAATAATGTTGATCATCAGGGCATTTACTAAAAGCTACTATGTCAATGCCATTCCTTAGGATCCATTCCTCTTTGTTTGCCAATTTCTGCTTCGGACCTCCATCCCAAGGACACTTTTCAGGATACTTTTCTCTCCTTGTTGCCATTATAAAAAATATGATTTCCTTAAAAAATATAACAAGATTTTATGATCTTGGCATCATTAAATCGTCTTAAATTAAAAATTTTTTAAATTATATTTATTTCTAGTATCTTTTTCTCGTAATATGAGAAAATTTAGAAATAAAACACACCGCTAATAATGATCTTGATTTACCTTTTTTGTGTCTTTTTCATTTTATTTATTATTAAAATTGTCCCTTTTAAGAAGAAGCTTTTATCTATTATTTTTATAGTAGTTTTTAACAATATTGTATATTTATCTCTACCCTATCCACTTTATGCAAAGGATCAACCTAGTGCAATATCATCTCTTGAGGATAAATTTGCAAAAAGTGTTTCTAAAAGATTTTGCAACTCATTAGGATTTGGGATATCAAAAGAAAGTGCATTAAAGTTTTCCTTAACAGAAAATACAATAGAATTATCTAAGAAAAAGTTATTTCGTTCGATGAATATAGATGCTTTAGAAAATAAAATATCTTCGGAGATTTCAAATAAATGTGGTACAACATTTATTGTTAACGAGAGAGAAGGATACAATGAACTTAAAGTACTTATATCCAATTTTGATCTCTTAAATTTAATTAATAGTTACTAGTTTAAAAGCTTTCCTAAAAGGTTTTTTTATTCAAACAAAACTAACAAATATTAAATATTCTATTAATATTAATTTAATAATTTGATTGTAACTATGTTTTCAAGTGATTTATTTACTACAGAAACTTATGGATTTTTAGCCGCAATACTAACAACTTCAGCATTTTTCCCTCAATTAATTAAAACATGGAGAACTAAATCAGCAGACGATTTTTCTTACATAACATTGATTTTATTTCTAACAGGAGTTTTTTGTTGGATTATATATGGTATTAATATAGATTCTCTTCCAATAATTCTCGCAAACTTAATAACTTTTATTCTAAATTTTTCAATATTAATTTTAAAGATAAGTTATAAGTAATCAAAAATTATTTGCAACTAATCCTGATTCAAAAAGTGCGTCAAATATTCTTGCAGTTCTTGTTTTTCCTGATTCAACAGGCCTTACTTTATCTAAAATTGCAGCATTACAAGTTATCCAATAACTTCCTCTGGCAATGCCAGCTTGATCGCAAACTACAGCGGGAGCTATATTTGGATATCTGTTGTAATGAAAAGTGTTCAAGGAATCTAACCAGCATCTCTCAAGAAAATTTATTTCTTTTTCAGATAATCTATTGGAGTAGCAATAATTTTCTAGAACTGAACATAAATTAAGTGTTGCAATCATTTAGCTCATGCGAATAAAAGAAAAATAACACCTAATATTCTTAATTAAGCACAAATAGTTTCTTAAGTAATCATTAAGAATATTGTTTCTTTTTGAGATTTCCGAAAATCACTGATACCAGTGGCTTTATGGAGATGTTTATTTAATCAATCTTTAAAGTTCAAGATTTTGTTAAGAGAGATTATCTTTTTCATGAATAAAACAATATGACTAAACCATGTTTTGAATAATGGGACTCTCGTTCTTCTCTACTTAAATCTAATCCAACTTCTAATGCTTCTCTTAATGCATCCTCATAAATTGTTTTTGATGGATTATTTTTTTTATGCTTGTCTAATGCTGCAATACCTATTGGTGTTGCATGCCAAGAAAATCTAGAAGTATTTCCTATCGCTGGTTGATTAAGAGAATCTTCTAGTAATGTTTGAATAGGAACCTCTGACAATTTAGTAATTTATTAATACTATATTATAAGTATAATATTTATAAAAAAAGATGAATTAGTTTTGTATTCAAGATATATCAATTATGCAACTTTCTCTTCCTCATTTCTAATAAAGTCTATAGTTTCTGGTGTAAATTCATTTAAAGAAATATCCTCTTTTGTAATTTCTTTTCTAAGCAGAGAATCACTTTTAGCAGAAAATTTAGATCTTATATCAATTGTTTTCTCATTTCTTAAATCTTTTGATTTGGATGTATTACTAAAAAGGTCCTTTACTAAAAGTAATAAAAGTGTTTGAAAATTATTGATAAGTCTTTTAAAATTTGAATTCATGAAATTAAGTGTTATTTTTATTTCAGCACTATTTCTACCTTCACTTTTAATAGCTAAAGATGTGAGTATTCCAATCGATAAAAAGATTGAAAAAATTGTAAAAAGCATTTTGATTAAATATTTCAATTAAATTGTCTCTTCCCTTTTTTGATTTCACAAGAGTAACTTTAAATAACTTCATCAAAATGAATGAAATATTTTAAATCTCTTTTAATGAGAAAAATGAATACTGTTTAAGGAAATCACACTTGAAAACTTAAAAGATTATTAAATCATTCATCTGGAAGATTCGTGTTGCTTTAAGCAATTTCTTTATTTACATAATAATTTCAGAATCTTTAGTTTTTTAAAGTCGAATTATGTGTAGTTTTAGAATAATTAAATAAGATATAAAAGCTATGGAAAAGTTTGGCTTGGGATTAGACTTTTTAAGTCCTTCGGCTCCATTAGGGTTTATTATTTTATTTATAGGCATTATTTTTACAGTAGTGACTTTTTACGTTTTTATTAATGCAAGTACTAATCAAGAATCTTTAAGTGAAAAGAAAAGTAGAATCAATAAAGAGAATGAGCAAAAACGAAAGATATCTAGGTTATATCCAAAAAACAAATGAAATTTCAATTCATAATCTAACGATATCTGAAAAAAAAATTATTTTTTTTATTATATATTTAATGTTTTAAAAATTTATGAATAATAAACCTCTACTCGAATTACTTAATCATGGAGATGATTGCAGAGAGTTTTTCAAAAATGCATACAATAATAGATATACATGGGATTCTTCCTTTAATGGTTATCTTGGAAATTGTTCTTGGGAGTCCGATTCTGATTTAATCAAAGGAAATTTTAAAGTAAATAGTGACTCATCTGCAATTGTTGAAGATATAGATGATTCTAGAATTAAAAAAGAAATATTATCTCAACTTTGGGAAGTTGCAATTCATCGCGTGAGGAGACCTTTTGAATCAGTTCACGGGGAAAATCAATTTATAGTAAATACCATAAATGGTTCTGAAATAAATATTGATGTTACTGGTAAAAATATTGGAGATAAATATATTATTAATAATAATATTGTGACGATGGTTCATAGACACATACATGGAAATTTAATCAATATTTTTACATTAGAGACAATAGATACAGGAAAGGGATACCTAAGCAAAAAATATACAAGTCAATACTTAGATCCCTCAAGTAAGTTGCCTATTAAACCTAAACTTCTTTTTAAAGACACTTTTACTCTTATTGATAAATCTGATATTTGGGTTCTATCTAGAAGAGAGATAGAGACATTAAATGATTCTGGCAATAAAAAAGACATGCAAGTTTTTAATTTTTATAATATTAAATATCTCTCTAAATAAGATTTTAAAAAGAAAAAATATATTTTCATTAAAAATATTTAATTAAAATTTTCATATGTTTCAGCCTTATTGGTGATAATTGAAACATGTCATCATCTTTTTACTTGTTTGAATTTGTAAAATTATGTACTTTTAATTTAACTTGATTGAACTAATATGAAAAAAAATTAAACATTATGAATTCTGCAATCTCCGAATCAATAACTCAAGGTTCTTCATATTTTAATTTGGATTACGCAACTGGATCTTTCCTCGGTGTTTTATTTTTGACGTTTTTTTTAGGATTTACATTCCTATTTCTTGTATGGACATTTAACTCAAAGAATTTCTCGTCAAATACATAGATTGTATAAAAGTTTGAACCTCAATTGATAATTTATTATTACTTTTTAATTAAGGTTTATTACAATAAGATATTAAAATTTTCGTTTTATTAAATTTATTGGATTTTTTTTGAATTAGTGAAAAAATATAAATATATATATTTTTTGCAATGGATATATTCTTTCATTTTAATTTTTTAAAATTTAGAGATATTTCTACATCTTTTTTTCTTTTCTTTATTTGTTTTTTCATTTTTAAGAGTTTTTATAAATGTTTTTTCTCTAAACCAGAAATATATATTTCTGATAACAGAAATTTTTCTAATGGTTGTTATTGATGGATAGCGATTTACTAATACCGGTATTTTGGACCTTTGTTTTTTCTTTGCTTTTATTTGTTGGGGTAAAGAGGCTCTCAAAAAGAGATAAGAAGGAAAAAAAATGGGTGAGACCTTCAAATAACAAAAGTTCAGAAAATAATTCAGAGCTTAAGTAATGTAAAATATTAAATATGGATAATCTAAGTAGTTTTTTCGAACTTTTAAGATTAATAGTTTTATTAGTCGTAGGGGGAACTGTCTTTAAAATTTGTATATCACTTATTAAAGGTGAAAAAGTAAAGATAAATCCTCTTAATCCTATGAACTTGAAGGCTAGATGGCCTAAAGAACCAAATACAGATTCAGAAATTACAAATGATATTGATAAAAAATAGTTTTATGCAAACATCTTTTTTATAAAATCTATAGAAAATTAAATGGTTATTATATCTAGACCCAAAACGCCAGTTCTTAAGTTTGAGGAAGCATTGAAATTAGCAGATCTAACTGAAAATGAGCTCGAATTGATTGAATACATACGATATATAGGTGTATTTACACAACCATTATTAGTAAAGGAGTTAAGACTAAATCCCAAACCACCAGTTTTATCAGTACTTTGCGTTGTTTGCCGAAAAATTGGGAATCACATACCTGATCATTTCGAGGCTGTTCGCACTTGGTCGAAATCAAAAAATAAATATGGAGTGAGATGGGATGGAGAACTTATTTGCAGTAATGCATTTAACATTGATGGAGAAGAATTAAGTCCTGAAGCAGCAACTACTCCGTATGAAACCCTTGTTGTTCACAAAGAATTATTTAAAGGATTAGATTAAATTTAAAAATTTTCTGAAATTAATTTTTATTTGAAATTTTTCAAGGTGCTACGACTTTTGTCCTTTTTGACATTTTGACTTTATTTTAGGTTTTATTAATAGTCGTTACTATTAATTCCAATGATTCACGCAACATCTCTACTAGGAACAATTGCTATTGGTGGGTTTAATCCCTTTGCAGCTGCTTTTGGTGTTTTAGCCTTAATACAGGTTTCTCAGTTTGTGTATTACGGACTTGACTCTAACGACCCAACAGCTAACTAAAAAATTAAAGGGAATTTAAAAAAGGCGGTTATAAACCGCCTTTTTTTTTATTTATCTTGTTTTGCCCATGGATCTATTCTCTTGGAATCATCAGAATAATAGAAGAATTGTGTCATTCCAAATAATGCTCCAAGACCGCACAATGCAGCAGATAAATTAAATCCACCAGACGGTTTTACCAATCCAATATCTGATGGATGAGGTAGTTGTGTCGCAAAGTCATAGAGGTTTGTAGGATCGATCATTTTGGTTGGTGCTTGTGAAGACTCCGCCAAAAACAAGCATTGGCAGTTGTTGTTGACTGTACATCAAGTTGTCAATGATAATTTGACTGCTAATAAAATTGAAAACAAATAAAGACTATTAACTATAAAGACCTTTAACTATTTTTACTTTTTGAATGATGTCGCGAGTAGAGTTTGTATGGTTTTTCCAATTTCTCTCCTAAACAATATGCAGACCTATGGAAATCCAGATGTCACCTATGGGTGGTGGGCTGGTAATTCTGGGGTCACCAACCGCTCAGGCAAATTCATTGCAGCGCATGCAGCTCATACAGGCCTGATCTCTTTTGCGGCTGGTGGAGCAACCCTATGGGAGCTTGCTCGTTTTGATCCCTCTGTGCCAATGGGACACCAGAGTTCAATTTTTCTCGCACACCTTGCTTCATTTGGTATTGGATTTGATGATGCTGGTACTTGGACTGGAGCTGGAGTCGCTTCAATTGCAATAGTCCATCTTGTTGCTTCGATGGTCTATGGAGGAGGTGGTTTATTACACTCCCTTCTCTTCCCTGGAGATATGCAGGAATCTAATGTTGCTCAAGCAAGAAAGTTTAAATTGGAATGGAACAATCCTGACAATCAAACTTTCATTCTTGGTCACCATTTATTTTTTATGGGACTTGCTACCACAGCTTTCGTTGAATGGGCAAGGATTCATGGCATCTATGACCCAGCAATTGGTGCCGTTAGGCAAGTTAATTACAATCTAGACTTGACAATGATTTGGCAACGCCAATTCGATTTTCTAGCAATAGATAGTCTTGAAGATGTAATGGGAGGTCATGCTTTCTTGGCCTTTATTGAACTCACAGGTGCGACAATTCATGTTGTAGCAGGTTCAACTCCATGGGAAAAGAAACGTCTTGGTTCATGGAGTAAATTTAAAGGTTCTGAACTTTTATCTGCTGAAGCTATTCTCTCTTTCTCCCTTGCTGGTATTGGATGGATGGCAATTGTTGCCGCTTTTTGGTGTGCAACAAATACAACTGTTTATCCTGAATCATTCTACGGAGAACCTTTACAGTTGAAATTTGCAATTTCACCTTACTGGGTTGACACAGTAGATCTTTCTAAGACTGGAACAGCTTTCTGGGGCCATACAACTAGAGCTGCCTTAGCAAATGTTCATTATTACTTTGGGTTCTTCTTTATTCAAGGTCATTTGTGGCATGCACTTAGGGCTTTGGGATTTGACTTCAGTAAAGTAAGAAGTGCTATTGGAAATGATTCAAGCTCTGAGGAATTCCGTCTTTCCTCCTAGTTAATTTTCTAAAAATTATCCTAAGTTTCTAAACCTCTCATGCTTGAGAGGTTTTTTTTTGTTTCAATTAATTTGATTAAAAAATAAATAAAAAATAAAAAATCAAAAGAAATTCAATTTTTAAAATAGAAATTTTTAAAACATTTTTTTTCTGTTTATTTCCAAATAGCTTCTCTCCCAGTCTTTTTGAAGGAATGCAAAACAAAAAATAAATCGATTTTGAAATTTTAAATTTTTTTTATAAAAGAAAATTGAATAATTGCATAGATAAAGAGCCTTAACTATTTCAACCATATGAATTGAGTCACTAGTAATCTGCAGAAGGTATGTTGCAAGTTCTCTTAAATTATGCAGACCTATGGAAATCCAGACGTCACATATGGTTGGTGGGCTGGAAATGCTGGGGTCACTTATCGCTCGGGCAAGTTTATTGCTGCTCACGCAGCACATACGGGCTTAATCGCATTTGCGGCTGGAGCAGCCACTCTTTGGGAGCTGGCAAGATTTGATCCTTCTATCCCTATGGGACATCAGAGTTCTCTTTTCCTAGCACATCTAGCTACTTTTGGAATTGGTTTTGATGATGCAGGTGCTTGGACTGGAGCAGGTGTTGTTTCAGTCGCAGTCGTTCATCTTATTGGTTCAATGGCATATGCTGCTGGGGGACTTTTGCACTCCGTCAAATTTGAAGGAGATATGCAAGATAGCCCAATAAAGCAGGCTCGAAAATTCAAGTTGGAGTGGGATAACCCAGACAATTTGACATTTATCCTTGGACATCATCTAATTCTCTTCGGAGTAGCAAACATAATGTTTGTTGAATGGGCAAGGATACACGGTATCTATGACCCTTCTGTAGGAGCTATTAGGCAAGTTGAATACAACTTGAATTTAGCCTCAATATGGAATCATCAGTTTGATTTCATTAGTATCAATAGCCTTGAGGATGTAATGGGAGGTCATGCTTTTCTGGCTTTTGCGCAGATAGCAGGTGGCGCTCATCACATAGCAACTAAAATGGGTTCAGGCTTACTTGGTCAGTTTACTGAGTTTAAAGGGGCCAATGTTCTTTCTGCTGAATCTGTTCTCTCATATTCCTGTGCAGGCATTGGTTGGATGGCAATTGTTGCTGCATTCTGGGCTGCAACAAACACGACTGTCTATCCTGAATCTTTTTACGGAGAGGTTCTAACATTCAAGTTTGGCATTGCTCCTTATTGGGTTGACACTGTAGAGGGAGGTTCTGCCTTCTGGGGTCATACAACTAGAGCGGCTCTTGTAAATGTTCATTATTATTTTGGATTCTTTTTTATTCAGGGTCACCTATGGCATGCAATAAGGTCACTAGGTTTTGATTTCAAAAGAGTAAGTAAAGCTGTTTCAAATATTGGGAACAGTACGGTTACTTTAAATGGCTAATTAATTTAGACCAATTAAAAAAAGAGCTTCTACTTTTAAGTAGAAGCTCTTTTTTTATTACCTTTTATTTATTAATTAATCACAGGCTGAATAACTTGTTAAGTTTCTTTAAGAGATAAGTTTAAGTGTAAACAAGTCAGTCAGTTAAGCTTATTTAAAACTTTTACTTTCATGATGATAAAAAGTGTAATCTTCTCAAAGTTATGAATAATTGAGTTTTTAAACTATGCAGACCTATGGAAATCCAGATGTCACCTATGGCTGGTGGGCTGGCAATTCTCGGGTCACTAACCGTTCAGGTAAATTTATCTCTGCGCATGCTGCGCACACTGGTTTAATTTCCTTTGCGGCTGGTGCTAGCACTCTTTGGGAACTTGCTCGATTTGATCCCACAATTCCTATGGGACATCAGAGTTCTATTTTCCTAGCTCATTTAGCTTCAATCGGCATTGGGTTTGATGATGCAGGAGTTTGGACTGGAGTAAATGTAGCTTCAATTGCAATTGTTCATTTGATTGCCTCTTTGGTTTATGCAGGTGGAGCTCTATCTCATTCTTTATTTTTTGACCCAGATCTTGAGGAAGGAATCTTTCCAACAACAAAAAAATTTCAAATCCAATGGGACAATCCAGACAAACTTACGTTTATTCTTGGACATCATTTAATTTTTCTGGGTGTTGCATGTATCTGGTTTGTTGAGTGGGCTCGGTGGCATGGTATTTACGATCCGGCAGTTGGTGAAGTTCGACAAATTTTTCCAGGATATGGGGATTTTGGAAGAATATGGAGTCACCAATATGATTTCCTAAAGATAGATAGCCTTGAAGAAGTAATGGAGGGACATGCTTTCCTGGCGTTTCTTGAAATAAGTGGAGGAGCTTGGCACATTGCAACAAAGCAAATTGGTGATTATGACAAATTTAAAGGTGCTGGACTATTAGGTTCGGAGGCAGTTTTGTCATGGTCTCTGGCAGGTATTGGTTGGATGGCTATTGTTGCTGCTTTTTGGTGCGCAACAAATACAACTGTTTATCCAGAAGCCTTTTACGGCGAGCCATTAATTTTGAAATTTGGAATATCGCCTTATTGGATTGATAGCGGAAACTTAGCTGATGGGAATGCTTTCCTTGGTCATTCAACAAGAGCAGCACTCTCAAACGTTCACTATTATTTTGGATTCTTCTTTATCCAAGGTCATATTTGGCATGCTTTAAGGGCTATGGGATTTGATTTTAGGAGAGTTGGTAATGTTCTTGGAAATATTACTAATGTCTCTGCTACTACATGATATTAATGCAAAAAAAAGCCCTGAATAATTGGGGCTTTTTTTTTATTTTTTAAATGAAATAATTAGGATTAAAGTTTGAATGTAAATTTAAACTTTTAATGAGTAGAAAAAAAAATCATGAAAAAGAAATGTAAAAAGAAAAAATGCTCCAAATGGAAAGGTGGCAAATGTATTTGTAAGAAAAAATAATTAAAAAAAAATTATTTTTTATACTAAGTTAGCTTTCCCTTTTTTCTTTTAATGATTTCCCAAAAAAATGCTAGCGCATATGGGCAAAGTAGAACACCAAGTGTCGGTAAGAGTAAGTAGGACCAGCTCATTCGTTTAAGTACTACTTATATTTTTAGCAAAATATATTACTTTTGAAAGCTTTTTCGTTTATTTAGGAAATTTGTGTTAGATATGTCCATCTGCATAGATTAGTATTATGGAAAATTTAAATCAAGATCAACTTGGAGATAATTTGATTAATTCTTTAGAAACGACGCAGCCTATAAAAAATACTGAGAACAAAAACAGAGTAAAAAAACAAGGTAATAGAAAATTAGAAAAAAACTTGATAAAAATACTTATAGATGAAAATGATAGCCCTATAAGAAAGAGAATTATAAAAAAACTAATTTATGGTGAAAATAAAAAAATTGTATAAAATAATAAATTTTAAAAGTTTTATTTAAATATTATATTGCGCTCCAAAAATTCTCATCAATAATAAATTAAAGATAATGTGGACATTTTGTCATAGCAACAGCTATCGCTGCAATCGATAAATTACTTGAATCTTCAATAACTGTTTTGACTTCACTTACACCATATTTTTGGCTTGCATCACTATATGAAAGCAAAAGTGATTTATATGTGTCATTACCTTCCGATTTGTACTTGCAGAAGTTGTCACCAATTGAGTTTAATAAAACAAGTAATGTTAATTCAACCATGAATCTAGTAGAATGATAATTAGTCTTCAGTGTTATTCTTTAAATATATATCATTATCCATTAATTCATCCTCAAACTTTTTCTTGATTGTCTCATTTTTATCAATTTGATTCTCTGCTTCATTTATCAAGTCGTGGTTCTCAATGTGTTTTGAATTCTGCTCAGAACAATTTTCTTGAGAACTGCCTAATTCAGCGTTATTTTTCTTAAAAGTTTCTTGATCTATATATTCTTCACTATTTTCCAAAACTTCACTAGCTGATTCCTGATTTTTTTTTAACTCTGTATTCTCATTAACACTTTTCAAATTAACTGCATCAATGGATAATTTAACTGATAAATTTTCTGTGGATGAATCCTTTTCTGTTGATACTTTATTTACATTATTTTCCAAATCTTTATTTTCATTATCAGTAATTTTAATTGTATTTTTTGAAGTTTTATTTTTGATATTTTCCTTATCATTTTGGTTTATTGAATCAATTGAATTTTTAGATGATTCATTTTCTTTGCTGTATTTTTCTATATTTTCTTTTATTATTTCTACTGTTAGTTTTGATAAGCTAATGATTAATGAAAAAAGCTCCTTTGTTTTTTCAAAAATTTCTAAGATTATTTTTTTTGCTTCCTTTGCTTTTTCACCTTCATTTAATAATAAAAAAACAGTACCAATTCCAACAACTATTAAAAGAGTGAGTGTAAAAAAGCCCATTTGTTTGTGTACTTTGTTTAAAGATCCCTCGAATGTCTTTTAAATCAAGTGCTTGGTAATAAATTCTTATATTTTACCCTTTTAAAATGTGCTGCAATTAAAACCCCAGTTACTTGCATTTACATCTTTAAATTCAATGTAAATTCTTTCAGTAGGAACTTTTGTGTATTTTGAGATGATGGTACAAACTGAATTTGACAATGTTTTGGGATCAAGATTTCCAATAGACTTAATCTCAACAAAACAACATTCGACTCTAGAACAGCCAAAAAGCATTTTTTGATTGATTTCTAAAATAGTCATGACATATTTTTCTGGCTTATTAGTTTGATTAGCTAGTTCTTTAGAAATTTCTTCTAAAAATTTATCTTCATTTTTAATTTCTTTTACTGAAGATTGAATTCGGATTAAAGGCATTTTTGGTATTTATTTTAAAAGGATTTATGTATGTTAGATAATGATTTAAAATTTTTGAATCTTAGAGGTATTAAATCTTAGTAAATTTCCTGAATTATCCCACAAAAATAAGTTATTTTCGTTAGGTTTCAGTTGTTACTCTTAAATGTTTTGGATAAAGAAAAAACCAATTCTTTGATTTCGGGAGGATTACAAAAAATAGATTCAAGTAATCAGCAAGTGATAATGATGGGCTCTATCCTTGTAGGTTTAAATCTTTTGTTGATGGTTTCTGTTGGCCTTTATTGGACTCACCCAGGTTTCCACCAGTATCTTTCAGGAAGTCATCTCTAATTTTAACTTCATAAGGTTTTTTAAAAATATCAAAGAAAATTAATTATCTTGATAGAATTGTAAAAATTCTTTCCTCGAGTTAGGAAATCATTAATTTTATGTTTAGATCAAACTTAAAAGGAATATTTACCATTTTTCTAATTTTCACGGTATTTTTTTCAAATTCGATTAAAACATTTGCTGTGGCGTCATTTGAGAAAACGCAACAAGGTGATGAAGTACCCAATTATGTAAGAGCAGATATAACGGGCTTTGATTTACATGGACAAGATCTGTCAAAATCATCGATTGCCGGAGCCGTTGCAAGAGATGCAAATTTCAGTGATGTTGATTTGCATGGAACAGTTCTTACTCTGTCTGATTTAAAGGGGTCAAACCTTAATGGAATAAATCTTACAGATACACTTTCCGATAGAGTTAATTTTCAGAAAACAGATCTAAGAAATGCAATATTGGTAAATATGATTGCCTCTGGTAGCAGTTTTGCAGGTGCACGAATTGATGGTGCAGACTTTACATATGCAATTTTAGATAGTGATGATCAAAAGAATTTATGCAAAATAGCAGAAGGGACAAATCCAGTAACTGGAGTTGAAACCAGAGCTAGTCTTGAATGTGTAGGTGATGGTAGTGGATACAAGCCAGCAATGCCTGGTTCGTAAAATATTTTTTTAATAACTTATTAATTAATTATCGTCAGCTTCCTATTGCTTTATTTTTATTATGTTGTTTGCTTAGTAAAGAATCATTATTTAAGTTGAACAATTTCTGGCCTAAAAGACCCACTGTTAGTGGTTTTTCAATAGAAAAATTAGCAAAAAGATGCAGAGAGAACATTTACAAGAATAAAAATAATATTGATATTAAGAGTCAAGAAAATAATTTTAATAATATTGATGTTTTTAGTTCCAATGGAAACTTGTTAAATTCCTCTATTCATTGGGCAAATAGAGATTTTTTTGAATACAAATAAAATTGAATTATTAAAAAATCTATAAATATTTTTTATTTCCATCTGAATTTATTTTATAAACTCCACCTTTTGGACCTAAGAATATCATTTCACCATTCATTTTTGATTTTCCATACTTATTTAATCTTGCTCGATGTATATCTGCTTTCTCTCTTAATTCAAATTCTTTTTGCCATATACCCATCTCAATATTTTTTTCAGGATCTAACAAAAGATGATCTGAAAAGCTTTCAAAAAGTTTTTTTCTTAAATGATTTCTACTTTTCAAATTAAATTTAAACCTTCCTATAAAATTATAATTTCTTTTTGATTTGTGTATATATATACAAATTAAAATAAATACCAAAAAAATAAAAGATAATAGAAATTCCAATTTTTCTTACTATTTATATTATTATTTAAGCACTAATCACAACATATGAAAAGTATAAGTACAAATATTTTAATTATTTAATTAATTTAACATAATAATAAATTATTTTATTATTAAATCAAATCCAAGATTACTTTTGTTTGTAAGAACCTCTTTCTTGAAAATGCCTTTATTGAAGCCTCTTAAAATTACGATTATAGATTCTATAAATAATACTATAATAATTATATTTAAAATAATATAATTACTAATAAAAGTTGAAACAAAATAATTAATTTTTGTAAGATTTTTTGAATTCATTTGTTTTCCAGAAAAATATATTAATAGTTTGATGTATGATTTTTATTATAAGGACCAAAATGAGAAATACATTCTGCTCCGCATCTTTTACCAAGTTCAATTGCTTTTTTTATTCCTATATCAGATGCTAATCCTGCAGTAACAGCTGCTGCAAACTTATCACCGCAACCGTAGGAATCTACTTTTTTTGAGGAAGTTTTAACAGCTTCATAAGATCCCCCTGGATAGATAAATCCGCCTTTTTCTCCCATAGTTAATATTCTTAAATTTGGCTTATTCATTAAATCATTATTATCATATTTCTCTCCAGGGTCTAATGCACTGCCAATAAGAAGATCTAGCTTGATATTGGCTTTATTTATAATATCAATTCCTACTCTGGGCGTCGCTGATAATACTTTTGCTTGTCTGCAAAAAAGTAGTGTTTGTGAATCGCAAGCCGTAACAAAAATACCATCAAATTTTTCAATTTCATCCCATGGAAGCATATCTCCCAAATTTGGTTCTAATCTTTCTCCAATAACTGTGATAGCTCTTTCTCCATTTTTGTCTACTAAACTTATTCCTTGCCTTGTTGGTTTATCTCTCCAAGCAATATTTAATTTAAGTCCAAATTTCCTGAGCCTATTTTCACACTTTTTTCCTAATTCATCTTTCCCAAGAGATGTGAAAAAATGTACTTTATTATTGATTAATCTTTGCATTTCTATGGCGGCAACTGCTCCACCCCCTGCGGGCTCCTCAATATATTTTTGAGCGTGGGAAATTGATCCAGGGATAGGTAATTTATTTACGGAAACAAATTTCATCCATTCAACATGACCTATCACGGCAAGTCTTAAATTTGAGGTGTTTTTTATATTTCTAAACTCGTCTATTTCATTCATTAAAATAGTATTATATATAGATATATTATTTTTAACACAAATAACATATATTGTCTAAATGAATTATTTTAAATATAACTTCTAAAAAAATTATCTATGAATATAAGAAATTTACTTTCTTTGATTTATTTGATTTTAGCAGTATGCGGATTTGTTTTTCCTACATTATCAAATATTGAATATGCCTCTACTTATGGATTTACTAATTTATTAAACTTTATTGATCTAGCAAACATAAATCCGGCAGCACAATCCTTGTCAAGAGATCTTTTTATAGGTGCTAGTTCAGTAACTATATGGATTATAAATGAATCTAAAAGATTAAAAATGAAAAACACTTGGATAGTTTATTTATCATTTTTAATTGCATTTGCATTTGCTGCTCCTCTATTTCTATTTTTGAGAGAAAGAAGATTAATTGAAATGGAAAAAGATTCTGGATAATTAATAATCAATTATTTTTTTTATATATGTAGAAGGTAATAAAATATATGCAAACATAGCTAAAGTTGACCAAAGAATAATTCCATTTCCAGTAAGATCAAATAATCTTCCTGAAACATAAGGTGCAATTACTGCACTAATTCCAAAACATTGTGAGAATAGTGCCATCGCTATTCCTCTATTATGAGTTGAAGAAGCTTTAATGATTCCCTCTGTTGCTGTTGGTAAAAATGCAGTAAGTCCAATAGCAAAAAATAGTAAAGAAAATAATATGAATATCAAACCAAAACTGAATCTGCTTGATAAAGCTAAGAAGGAACATCCATTCCCTATAAAAAATAAACTAAACCTCAAGCTAAAATTAATATTTTTAGTACTTAACCAGCGACCTATTGGCCATTGAAATAATAATATAAGTCCTAGTTGAACTGATAAAATAAGGCCACTAATTGATTGATTTAACGAAGGTCTTAATTCACTTCCAAGTATCAAGTCTAACGGTAAACCACTTTGAAGGAGTGAAAAAATTGAGGTAGAATATAAACTTATTAAAAGTAGTCCTGATATAGACTTTATTAGATTTTTATTATTTTTATTTTTACTATTATTGCTTAAATCCTTATTCAAATTTGAGTTTTTCCTAATTGTACTTTTAAGAAAATTTTGAGAAATTATAAGAAAAAGAAGAAACATACATATAATATCAACTATATATATTGAACGTATTGTCCCTAACCAAGATGAGATTGTTCCAATTGATGATCCCAAAAATATTCCCAAAGCATCTGCACTTCTAACAAGAGCAAAACCTTTGCTTGAAGGATAATTTCCACTAAATATTGGTACGGATAGCTCTGCCGATGGCCAGTAGACACCCGCAGCCGTACCCAAAAATAATTGGCCTTGCAAATACTTAGTAAAATCGAATGAATTTATTAAAAATAGGTCGGCAATTATCGCGAATAATGCTGCAACTTTTATCGGAGAAGAACACTGTATTCCCTTGTCGAGAAAAAAACCCGTAACAATTCTTGCAATTGTTCCTGATATCGCTGCAACTGTTATTCCGATACCTATTTGTGTGCTAGAAAAACCAAGGTCTTTAAAAAGAAGGGGGCTAAGGTAAAGGACACCTCCAGCTCCAATAGAAGCAAGCATTCGAGCTTTAGCTAACTCCTTTAGTTTCAAAGGAAACTGATTCCACCAATTTCTTGGATTTAGGTTTGCGTTTATTTTTCTCAGTGCAAAAATTCATTATATTCGGCTTAGTAGGTAGCTTGATATCTTTTTTTTGTAGAGATTTTTCTGTACTGGCTGCTAATAGAATTGAGTTTCAATTTGAGGAGATGTCAATCCCTGTCCCCATTAAGGATTTAGATGATTGGACGAAAAATTCAAAGAAAATAAATTCTGAATTGGCAACTTGGCTTAATTTGCTTGACTTAGAGACCAAGATAACTTTGATAAAGTTTCTAAAAGAGCCTTTGCTTCTTGATAGGACAGCTTCTGTTCATCTCTTAAGAAGCTGGTTTGGGAGACAATTATTTATTGAAGTAGCAAAATTAATAAAGCTAGATGACAAAGAATCTGATATTAAAATATTTAGGTCTATGGAAAGACTTTTATTATCCTCTGAGAAAATTACTTTTTTAAACTTGTTAAGATCTCTTCCTGGAGAAGTTATATATGTTGATTTTGATGGATTAATAAGAGTTGCAAGTTTACTTAAAAAAGAATTGAAGATACAGCAGGATCTTGTTGCTAATTTAAATAATTTATCTGAAAAGACAAATCAAATTAATATTGATTCAAAATTTATAGGTACTAGAGTAAATAAATATAAAAAAATATCAGTCAATGTTGATCATAGAAATGATCCTTTAATGATAACTTTTTGGCATCCTCCTAATAATAAATTTAATAGAGAAAATCTTATTATATTTATGCCAGGACTAGGCAGTGATCAATCACATTTTTATTGGCTTTTTAGAGAACTAAATTATAAAGGTTGGTCAGTTTTAGCTATGCATCATCCTGGGAGTGATTCTAAGTCTATTAAAGATCTACTAGATGGAAAATTACCTGCACCAGGTCTTGAAATTGTTCCTGATAGAGTTAGAGATGTTAATTCAATTCTTAACTTAATTAAAGAAAATAAATTAGATCTAAATGCTGAAAGTATTATCTTAATGGGACATTCTTTGGGATCTCTAACTGCTTTTTTAGTTTCAGGCGCGGTACCTCAAAATGACATTCAAAAAAGTTGTCAGGGTATATTTGCAGATTTTTCTCTAACAAACCTATCAAAATTATTGCAATGTCAATTTGATAATTTTAATTTGCCTAATGAAATTGAATCTGAAAATATTTCTGCAATTATTGGATTAAATAGTTTTGGTAGTATTTTATGGCCTTATAAATCATCTAAATCAACAGATGTTCCTGTTTTATTAATTGGTGGTACATTTGATTTTGTAACCCCAGCAATAACTGAGCAATTATCCTTGCTACTTTCAACCAAGGAAAATAAATTTAGCAGTGTACTTTTAATTGAAGGTGCAAGTCATTTTTCTTCTATTCGCGTAAAAAAGAAGTATAGAAATAATGAGGGTGATGATATTTTTAAAATTAATAACACCTTTATTGGTAAGGATCCATTGACCATCCAGAAAATTATTTCTACAAATATCATTTACTTTTTAAATAGTTTTGAAAATAATAAAGATCTACCTGAAAGAGTAAAAAATGTAAGTAATAATGTCCGCTATCATATATTAAAAAGAGATACAATTAATCAATTAGTTAATTGATTATTAAAATTTTATTCTTGGATCAATTAGAGCAATTATTAAATCAACAAATATACTAATTGTTACGACGATAGCTGCAATCACTATAGTAATTCCTTGAACTACTGGATAATCTCTTTGATTAATAGCTTCTTGTAAACTTAAAGCTATTCCTGGCCATGAAAAGGTAACTTCTATTAATAATGCTCCTCCAATTAAAGATGCAATTGTTAAACCTGTAATTGTAATTAGTGGAAGTAAAGCATTTGGCAAAGCATATTTTATTAATATCCTTTTGAAATCTAACCCTCTACTTTTTGCAGCTTCAACATAATCTGATTCTAGAGTTTTACCTAAGTTTGTTATTATCGATCTGCTAAATATTCCACTAAGTAATATTCCTAATGTAATAGACGGTAAAAATAGATGCTTTATTGAATTAAGTAGGGAGATCCAGTTTCCTGTAATAATACTATCAATGACATAAAAACCTGTACCTTGAGGTGCCTCTAAATAAGGAGGAAACCTTCCTCCAATAGGGAACCATCCCAAATTAATTGCAAAAATCACTTGAATAATCATTGCAGCCCAAAAAGGTGGTAAGGCGTATGTTCCAATCCCGTAAAATTTACTAAATATTTTTAATTTTGAAGATTTACTTATTATTACTAAACTACTGAATAATATGCCAATAAATATAGCAATTATCAATGAGAAAAATATAAGTTCAAATGTTGCGGGTAGTGAATTAAATATTATATCTTTAACATTTATTTGAGTATTAAGTGATTCTCCTAGGTCAAAATTAAACAGGTTTTTCATATATTCAAAATATTGATTTATTATTGGTTGGTTTAATCCTAACCTTTCTCTTAGAATCAATCTGGCACTTTCATTTGCTCGACTCCCTAAAATTGCGTCAACTGGATCGCCTGGTGCAATTCTTAAGAGTAAAAATATCATTGTTGAAATAATCCATAGCATTATTGGAATAATGGCTAATCTTGCAAAGAAATATTTTAATAAGGATAATTTTCTATTCAATCTTCTAGTTTTATAAGTTGATCTAATTTTAAAAAACCAGATAAATCAAATTTTGAATTAGATATATTTAATTTTGTCCATACCTTTGGTCTCACAATCCAAAGAGGTATATAAGGATTATTATCTGCCGTTAATTCTTCGATTTTTGAGAAAATAATAGATCTTTTTTCTCCCAAAGCGGCCTCTGATTTCTTTAAATAGTTTTGGATTTCTTTTGAAGACCAAAAACTTCCGCTTAATACAGCCTCTCCTTTTTTACAGATATCTTTTACGGTTTCAGAACAACTTAGTAGCGGTGACAAGTATGCTTCTGGATCTGGATATGAGCCTGTCCAGTCTAAAATAACTGCAGCAAAAGAACCTTCTGAAAGCTGTTTATAGACAGTTGTAGATTCGACATTATTAAGAGTTAATGATATGCATTTTGGGAGGTCTCTTTCAATTTGTTGCTTCCAGATTAAAGCCATTAACTTATCTGCAGGAACATTTGATCTGAAAGTTAAATTTACATTTAGTTTATTCCCAAGGCAATAGCCCTCTTTTTTTAGTAAATTTTCTGCAATTTTAAAGTTATACTTTGGCCAATAAAATTTTTGATCACCATTATTATTTAAGAATCTGGGTGTTATTGATCTTATAGATTCACGTTGATTAAAACTTACTTTTTCTACAATAAGATCTCTGTTTATTAAGTATGAGATAGCTTTCCTTATATTTTTATTATTAAAAGGATATCTATCACTGCGTAATGTTATAAATCCAATCTCTGTCTCTGGACCAATTGTCTCTTTTATTTTATTGTTTTTAGCTAATTTGTTTAAGTGTAATCGATGAATATCTTCTATTGAATTTGATAAAAGTATATCTATATTTCCATTCTTTAATGCTCCAAATAAGGTTGAGGTATTTCTATAATTAACATATTCAATTCCATCATTTTTAGGTTTAATCCCCCAATATTTATTATTAATATCCAAACTCTGCTTCTCGGGCGTAAATTTCACTAATTTATAAGGGCCTGTTCCAATAAATTTCTCATTTAAAAATTTACCTTGGTAATTCTTATAAGATTTTGGTGAAACTGGTGTTAAATTTACACTTGTTAAAAGCTTAATAATTGAGCTTGATTTTTTTTTCAAATTTATTCTTAATAAATATTTTTCAGGAGCTTCAAGTGACTTTACTTTCTCATTAAACTGATAATTTAGTATTCCTATCTCTAAAAATCTTCTCATACTAAATATCATTGCTTCTGCATCAAATTTAGATCCGTCATGGAAAAAGACATCTTCTCGAAGCGGGATATCTATGCTTAAACTATCCTCTGAAAAGATTGGATAGTCTGCTGCAAGTTGAGGTTTAATGAAACCATTAATATCTATTAAATAAAGTCTATCTCCTAGACCACTTATTAGTTGTAATGATTTTAAAGTACTTGCTTGAGCAGGATCAACTGATTCTATTTTTCCAGCACTTGCGATAATAATTTTTTTATTTATAAATTTTTTTGATAAACACGAGCTTTGAGTGATCAATACTATAAATATTGTAAGATTAATATATAAATAACGTCTTATTGAAGCCAAGGAAAAATATAATTTTTAATTTGATTTATACTCTATATCATTTGTTGAAATTTCAAAAACAGGAGAACCATTTTGTTGAAGAGGCCATTTCCTTACCCAACATTTATCATGATTTAAATCTATACCTATTACTTGAAAGATATCTTTGTTGTTTATTATACTTACGCAATCTCCTTGATTAATATCCTGGTTTCCTTTTGAAATGTCAGCATTAATTACCTTATTTATAATCGTCATTAAAAAATCTGTTTAAATTAATTTACTTAGATCATTTGATCTTTTTTATTCATAGCAATATTTAACTCAAGCTGCAATAAATGATTAAATCTAAAGACAGCCCATCCGAGATTCTAAGCTATTTACTTCTGATAAATTTTGAATTTTCTCAAGTGATTTTTCAATGTTACCTCTGGTGACTTCATGAGTAATTACAACTATTTCAGCTAAATTATTTGTCAAATCAAATTGTACAATCGATTCAATTGAAACATTATTTTCTCCAAACAAACTTCCAATTTTCCCAATAACTCCAGGCGAATCTTCAGTAATCAGTCTTATGTAATTTTTCTGTTTAATATTAGTTGGATCTAAAATTTTACATTGTCTCCAACTTGAATAAGATAATAAAAAATCTAAGTCTCTGTTTTTCTCAGAATTCATTAAGCTTGCAATATTTAAAATATCAGCTACTACAGCTGAAGCTGTTGGCCCAGCACCTGCACCTGGTCCATAGAACATAACTTCACCAATTGGATCACCCTCTACAAGAATTGCATTAAAAACATCATTTACACTCGCAAGAGGATGTTCATTGGGTATTAGTGTTGGCTCTACCCATATCCCTAAGGAAATTGATTGGCTATTTTGATCTTGATTATTAATATTTTCTGCCTGAGCTAATAATTTAATTGTGTAACCTAATTTTGAAGCAAAATCCATATCTTTCGATTTAAGTTTATCAATACCTATCGTGTTTATTCGTGATCTATTAATAGATCCTCCAAAAGCTAAACTACTTAAAATTGAGATTTTGTCAGCAGCATCAAGTCCTTCCACGTCTGACGAAGGATTTGCCTCAGCATAACCAAGATTCTGAGCTTCCTTTAGGGCATTTTCATAACCAACACCCTTACTTGCCATTTGACTAAGTATGTAGTTTGTTGTTCCGTTAATTATCCCACTTACTTTATTAATTTTATTAGCTCCTAATGACTGTTTTAAAGGTTCAATTATAGGAATACCTCCTCCAACAGACGCTTCACTAAGTACGTAAACACCTTTTTCTTTCGCTGCCAAAGATATTTCTTGACCAAACCTTGCAATAACTGCTTTATTTGCAGTTACAACTGATTTACCATTTTTAATTGCTTCAAGAATAATTGATCTGGCCGGTTCAAGTCCACCTATCATTTCAACAACAATATCTACACTTTCATCTTTTACTACCTCGTAAGGATCAGTAGTTAATTTGGATAGGGGAACAGAATTTTCCCTTTGTTTTTCTATATCTTTTACTGCAATTTTTGATACTGAAAGTCTACTTACAAGTGGATTCCTTCCATTAGGAGAAACAATAATTTTGTGGACGCCATTCCCAACTGTTCCAAGACCAATTAGGCCTATACCGATATTCTTACTCATTTGAACAAATAATTTTTTCTGTATGTATTAATTTATTTTAAAGCAGATAGTTTATGAAATTTATTTGCTTGAGATTTCATATTTAAAAATATATTTAAAAATCCATTAGCTCTTGAGGGAGTAAGACTTGCTCCTAGTCCAGTTTCTTTTACGAAATTAATATTTATATTCAAAATTTCCAGTGGCGTTAAATTATCTAAACCCATTATGAGTAATGCTAATAAACCTTTCGTTATTAGTGCATCTGAGTAACCTTGCCAAGTTATTTTTCCATTTTTGAGAGTCCCAAGAACAAAAACCTGAGAGACACATCCTTTCACTTTTATTGAGTCGTTAATATCTTGGTTTGGAATTTCAGGAAGTTTTTTTGCAAGCCATAAAACATATTCGTATTTTCTTCTTGAGTCTTTAGTTGAGCTGAGTCTTGAAACTATTTTGTCCAGCTCTTCGCTACCGTAACCCGTATTAGATTTTTCTAAAGATTCAGTCAAATTTTTTATTTACCTCATCAAATAATAGCTAAAAAATTCTTTTTCTTTTGTAAGGTCCATTTTCTGTAATCCATTCATCAAAAGCAAAATCCCAAGAGTGAGATGGAAGTTCCTTCTTTGATACGCACCCTTGAGGAAGAACTACAACACTCTTTACAGATCTCCAATTTTTGCCCTCAAAAAGTCGATCGTAATATCCTCCTCCATATCCTAGTCGAATCCCCTTTAGGTCTATTGCTAAAGCCGGAATATAAAGAATACTTATTTTTTCAGGTTGAATTAATTGCCCTGAGGATGGAGAAGGAATACCCTCATGGTCCTTATTTATTGAATTTAAATTCCAACTGCGGTATTCAATATTCTTACTTTTAGTACAATATGGAAGTGCAATAGAATTTGATAATTTATTTTTCAATGG
>MDTG01325835.1_pt1 | contig 48451 bp, 52 predicted proteins | sample 811421 | NCBI WGS metagenome assembly MDTG01 (sample SAMN05326645, study PRJNA326480) | marine metagenome | isolation source: seawater | place: Pacific Ocean: South East | collected 2011 | reverse complement strand
TTAAACTTAATTGCAACTCTATTGCAAATAAAATTTGAAATTAAGGGTGGGATTGAAATTTGGAGCGGGCGAAGGGATTCGAACCCTCGACTTCAACCTTGGCAAGGTTGCGCTCTACCCCTGAGCTACGCCCGCTTTCAATATCAATTAGCATAAAAGGTTAATAATGTCATCATTCCTTTGCTTAGAAAAGATATTTATATTTTTATTATCTAAAATAATTTAATTATGTAATTTATAAAATGACAGATAAAAGTGTTAATCAAAAAAATATTGCAAAAAATTATTTAAAACTTGGTAAGTTTAATTTAGCAAAAAAAGCCCTTCTTGCTTCTATACAGCATTATCAAAATGATGCAGATGTTTATAACTTGCTAGGAATTGTAAATGCTAAATTACAGAAAGAAAAAGATGCTATTTTAAATTTTAAGGAAGCAATAAAACTTAATAATGAATTGGAACCTCCCTTTTATAATTTAATGGAAATTTATGAAAAATCTAATCAACACCAGAACTTAGAAGATACAATTTCAAGTTTTTTATTAAAATTTAACTCCAATGAGTATGTTTTATTTTATTATTCTATTATTTTAGAAAATAAAAATGAAATCAAAGAAGCAAAAAAATTGTTGGAAAGTTTATTGTTTACTAAAAATATAGAATGGCAAATAAAAAAAAATTATCGCCTAGCTAATTTAAATCATAAAATTAGAAATTTTAATGAAGCATTTGTAAATTATGAAAAAGCAAACAAAATGCGTTTAAAAAGTATAAATAATGATTTATTTAAAAAAAATAAATTTATTGATGAATTAGAATCTCTTATAAATATTACAACAAAAAATGAATTTTTAAAAAAAACAAAAAATAATAAAATTAAATTAGCATTTATTGTTGGTTTTCCTAGGTCAGGAACTACATTATTAGATACTATATTAAGATCTAATTCCAAAACTTTTTTATTAGAAGAAAAACCATTAATTTTTCAAACTATTAAAATTTTAAGAGAAAACAATATTGATTTTAACTCAGATAAAATAAGTATTTATGCCAATGAAGTGTATACCGAGCTTTTAAAAAGACACATTGATATAAAAGAAATAGAAAATAAAATTTTAATTGATAGAAATCCACTTAATATAGCCAGAATAACACTAATTAATAAGTTTTTTCCTGAAGCTAAAATAGTAGTTTGTGTTCGACATCCATTGGATTGTGTTTTTAGCTGCTTTTCTCAAGATTTTGCCATTAATAATGCAATGGTTAATTTTCTTGACTTAAATAGATCTGCAGAAATTTATAACAAAGTTATGACAATCTATAAAAATTATAAAACAAAGCATATGAATAATATTATCTATGAAATAAAATATGAAGAACTAATATCAAATTACAAAGAACAGGTTCTAAATTTAATAAATTTTTTGAATATTAAATGGGAAGAAAGTATGGAAAATTTTACTCAAGCTGCCAAAAAAAGAGAGCGCATTAGGACTGCTAGTTATAATCAGGTTAATAAAGAATTATATAACAATTCTGTATATAAGTGGCGAAATTATGAGCATGAATTAAAAAATATTAAGTTATCATTATCAAAGTGGGAAAGTTATTTTAAATATACTAATTAATTTAATTTACAAATATTTCAGTTCCAACATTTCATTATAAAATTCATTTTCAATTTTTTCTATGATTTCCGATGGTACGTTTTCTTTCCATTCATTTATAACACCCTTTCTAAAAAAATTTTTTGCGTATTTGCTTTTTTCCATGAACTCTTTTTCTTTTTCCATTTTCTGCAAACTTATAAACTCAATTGAATCAATTGCATTCTGTAACTTTTTCCCATCAACACTTATGCTTAATTTTTTACAAATAAAATTTAAAATTTTTACAAATGTATCATTTTTATTTTGTATCATATCTTCGTATTTAATTATTATCCCTAAGTCATTCTCACTTTCTTTAAATTTTTTCCAAGTTCCATAATTTGTTTTCCATGATAAAAGAAGTTCTGGCAAAATATTGCCAGTTACATAAGTTATGTGTTTATCACTAATAAGATACTCTTTCGATTGATTTAAATCTTTAAAACCAAAATGAGGTATCATAGAAACCAAAACTGATCGGGGATCCCTGACAACATAAACGAAAGCTTTTGTAAATAAATTGCTAGTAAATATGTATGAATTATAATTTATACATGCATTATGAGTTTTAAAAAAAAAAAATTTTTCATTTTCTTTTATTAATTTTTTTTGCATAGGTTCCCAAAACTTAGTTATTAGTTCTGGTTTTTCAATTAAATTATTAATATTAGGAAAATTATCAATTTTGTTGAAAAGTCTAATATCACTAAAATTTGTTATCTTTTTTAATGGATCAAAATTATTAAGTTTGCCATCTTGGGTAAAAAAATAGGCAGAAAGAAACAGTCGTACCATTGTGTTGCCACTTTTTGGATAAGAAGATATCCAAATAATATTAGGTTTCATGTTTTCTTTATAAATTTATTTTCTCAAACTTTACAGTTTTACTTTATATATAATATTTAATTCTAGAAAAATTGAAAGAATGCTTAATAAAAATAAATTATTAGATTTATTAAATATCGAAAATATTAAATACTCGATATATGATCATGAAGCGCTTTTTTCTGTTAATGACTCTGTTGAAAAAAGAGGTCGCATTAGTGGCGCGCACACAAAAAACCTTTTTTTAAAAGATAAAAAAAACAATTATTATTTAGTGTCTTGTCTAGAAAATACAAACATAAATCTTAAAAATTTTAATAAAGCTATAAATGCTAAAAATTTATCATTTGCATCAGAAGAAAAATTGATACAATTTTTAGGAGTAAAGGCGGGTGCCGTCTCACCCTTTGGGCTTTTAAATGATAAAGAAAATTTAGTTAAATTTTTTTTAGATCATTCTTTAAATGATTTTGAATTTGTAAATTTTCATCCTCTTGAAAATACCTCAACCGTTAATTTAAAATTCTCAGATTTAATTGTGTTACTAGAAAAAAATAAAAAAAATTTAAATTTCTTTGATTTTAATTCTTATTCTCTTATATAAATAATATGAATGAAAAAATTGCCAATGTAGTAGATGTTAATGAAGATGATTTTATAGAAAATGTAATTGAAGCTTCTAAAACAAAATTAATCATGGTAGATTTTTGGGCTCCATGGTGTGGACCTTGTAAACAAATATCTCCTGTTTTAGAAAAAATTGCCAACGAAGCTGATGGTAAGATTTTATTAGCAAAAATTAATATTGATGAAAATCAACAAATTGCTGCTCAACTTCGAATTCAGTCAATTCCAACAATTTATGCATTTAAAAATGGTCAGCCAGTAGATGCGTTCCAAGGTGTGCTCCCAGAAAAAAAAATTATTGAATTTATTGAAAAACATCTTGATACAAAAATTAATGAAGATCATTCAGAGTTCTACAACAAAATAGATGTATTAATAGAAAACAAAAAATATGAAATTGCAAAAAATGAATTAGAAAGTTTTATTGCAGATAATTTAAATGAATACAAAAGCTTAGCTTTATATATTAATTGTTTATCAGAGCTTAAAGAATTTGATGAAGCAAATACTTTTTCAGAATCGTTGAGTGAGGATGCCTTGAAAGACCAAAGCATTAAGTCAGCTTTAAAGAACCTAGAGTTGAAAAAAAATTTTAAAATGGACTCAAATATTGATGAGCTAAAAAAACAGCACTTAAAAAAACCAGATGATATAAAAATTATATTAAAATTGTCAGATCAATTTTTTTCTGAAAATTTTCATGATGAAGCCTTTGAATTATTAATTAACAATTATAATAAAAATAAAGAAAAAATTAAAAATAAAATCTTAGAATACTTTGAAGCTCTTGGACAAGATAATAATAAAACTCAAGAGTATAGAAAAAGATTTTCAAGCATTATGTTTTCTTGATATATGAAAAATATTATTAAAATACCTGTTTTTCCTTTAAATGGAGCGATTTTTTTTCCAGGCACAAACTTACCGTTAAATATTTTTGAGGATAGATACATTGATATGGTCGACTATTCTTTTTCTAAACAGAAACAAATTGGAATGATTCAAGAAAAAAATGATGGTGAATTATATAATATTGGATGTGTTGGAAAGATAACTTCTTTTAGTGAAACTGAAGATAATCGTTATATAATAAATCTTAGAGGATATGATTTTTTTCATGTTGAAAAAGAAGTTTCTTCAGATCACAAATTTAGAATACTTAATGTTTCTATTATTAAACAATCTTCGGAATCATTTAATAAAAATAAGTTTGGCAGAGATGCTTTATTAAAAAAATTTTATAATTTCATTGGAGAAAATAGCGCGCGAATTGATTATAAAATTATTGAAGAGGTAGAAGATGTTGATTTAATAAAATTTATAGCCATGACTTGTCCTTTTACGACAACTGAAAAACAAATGTTGTTAGAATCTCTTAATTTAAATGACCTATCTAACAATTTAATTTCTTTATTTGATTACTATTCAAATATAAATAATTCTACGTCTTCAATAAACTAAAAGCCCATCGCGTAATTTGTAATAAATTTTTTTATTTTTAAGTTTTTATCAATTAAATTAAATCCTGTTGACCTTATTAACTTAGCTGTTCTTTTTTCATCTAAAAAAATCGAATTTAACTTATCAGTTATCTGATATAGTAGGTAAGAATCATAAAATGTTGAATCATGATATTTTTTACACATTAACCCTTCACCTACTTCTAAACCTAAATTTTTAGTGTTTTTTGTAATATCTAAAAACCTTTTAATATCCCTGATACCCAAATTCCATCCTTGGCCAGCAATAGGATGGAGAGAGTGCGCAGAATCACCTAAATATACTATTCTGTTATCATAAAACTTTGTATTTATGTGTGCTGATAATTTGAAACTTTTTGCATCAAATATATTTACAATTTGGCCAACATAATAAGAAATATTTTCTTCCAAAATTTCTTTAAGAAGATCATTGTTTATTTTAGACATGCTTTCTGCAAAATCTTTTTTATGTGACCAAATCAGAGAACTTGAAAAGTGTTTTTTTGATGAAGATTTCATTGGTAAAATAGCAAGAGGTCCCGTTTTTTTAAAAATCTCATATGCTATGTTCTTATGATTTTTCGTATGATTAAAATTTACAACAAGCGCAGCATGATTATAGGATTTCATAAAGAAATTAGTTTTATAAAAACTTCTCACAAAACTATTTTTTCCATCTGCTGCAACTAATAGCTTTGACAAAATTTTATGGTTTTTTAATTTTATAATAATATTATCATTTGTATTAACCAGATCTTCAACTAATTCACCTTCAATTAAGTTTATATCCTTCTTAGTTTTTAAAAAATTAATAAGGTATTTTTTTAAAATACTGTTTTTTATTACATAACCTAAGAAATTATTTTTTTTAGAATTTTGAAAATTTATATTTGAACTTACATTTCTATCATAAACTATTATTTTATAAATTGGCTCAGCGTGATGTGCTATTTTTTTCCACAACCCTATACTTTCAAAAAATTCTTTAGATCCCTCAGATATGGCAGTTGTTCTAAAATCAACATTACCACTTTTTTCGTTTATAAATTTGTTTTTATCTATAATAGTTGTTGGAATAGATTCTTTTGACAAAGCAAAGGCAGTTAACAGGCCGGTAAGCCCCCCACCAACAATTGAAATTTCTGAGACAATTTCTTTCATAATTTTCTTCGAAATACCTTAATCTAATAGTATTACAAATTATAAATATGTTTTTATATGGAAATACTAGAGGATTCTTAATTAAATTCCTTCTGGGAATGGTAATGTGTGGATTTTCAATATTTTTATTCTTATCTCTATATAGTTATAGCCCTAATGATTATGGCTTTGGCGTTGCCTCAAATCTTAAAAATTTTCAGAATATGTTAGGAGTATATGGTGCTTATACATCTAGCCTATTGATGATTTTTTTTAACTTAAGTTCATACTTATTTTCTTTATTCTTTTTTATTCATGGGACAAAATTTATTCTGGGCATTCCTAATAATTATTTTTTGTTTAAGTTTTTAATTTTTATTTTTGCAATAGTTTTAGTTAATTTTTCTCTTTCAATTATTGAAAAAGGTGAGGGAATATTTGGTGAGTTTCTAAAAAATTTTTTTTATAGTTATTTTGGTAATTATTTTAATAACTATTTTGTTGTTGTATTATTTGTTATTCTAATTTTAACAATCTCATTATTATTATTTTATTTTTCTTTTGGAATAAAAATTGGTTCAAAAAAAGAAAACAAATTCTTAAACAAAATTAATTTGATAAAACCAGTATTTATATTAATAGCTTTTATTTTTAGAAAAATTTTCTCAAAATCTTTTATAAAGAAAGAAAAAATAACAAGTTTCCTCAAAAAAACTGAACCTACTATTTCTAAAAACCAAAGAATTAAACCAAACACAAATAAATACAAATATTCAACATTGAATAAATCGCACGGTATAAAATATTCGCTACCCCCCCTTTCGCTTTTAAATATATCAGATGGTAAAAATAAATTTCAAAGAGAAACTGATAGGATAAATTCTGAGTTTGCAAAAAAATTAGAAGTGGTTTTAAAAGAATATGGTGTTGATGGTAAGGTAACAAACTTTAAATATGGTCCTGTTGTAACCCTCTATGAATTTTTGCCTGCTGCTGGAATCAAAACAAGTAAAATTGTTGGTCTTGCTGATGATATAGCTAGAGCAATGTCATCTTTATCTGCTCGCATTTCTTCGCAGCCTGGAAAAAACAGCATTGGAATTGAAATACCAAACTCAAAAAGAGAAAGTGTTTTATTGGGCGATCTAATTAATGATAGTCAATTCACTAACAGCGATGGTCTGACTCTTGCCCTTGGAAAAAATATTAGTGGAGAAAAAAAATATACTGATTTAGAAAAAATGCCTCACTTGCTTATAGCTGGAACAACTGGATCAGGTAAATCAGTTGGCATAAATTCAATGATTGTAAGTCTTTTATATCGATTTACACCTAGTGAATGCAAATTAATATTAGTTGATCCAAAAATGCTAGAACTAAGTATTTATGAAGACATACCACATCTATTAACACCAGTCGTTACAAATCCTAATAAAGCTGTCTTTGCATTAAAGTGGGTAGTGAGAGAAATGGAAAACAGGTATAGATTGATGAGTTCACTCAATGTAAAAAATATTATTTCTTTTAACACCAAAATTAAAAGTGCGAAATCTACAGGAAGAAAATTATATAGAGAGGTCCAAACTGGTATTGATAAAGATACAAGAATGCCAATTATTGAAAAAAAAGAAATTCCACTTGATTCAATGCCTCTAATTGTAGTTGTAGTAGACGAAATGGCTGATTTAATGATGGTGGCAGGGAAAGAAGTTGAAAATCTTGTTCAAAGGCTTGCACAAATGGCGCGAGCTTCCGGGATACATATTATTGCAGCTACTCAAAGACCAAGTGTTGATGTAATTACTGGAACAATAAAGGCAAACTTTCCAAGCAGAATTAGTTTTAGGGTAGCGAGTCGTTTTGACAGCAGAACAATATTGAATGAAATGGGGGCTGAACAGTTATTAGGAAGTGGAGATATGTTATTTTTAGAAAATGGATCAAATCTCACCAGAGTACATGGGGGGTTTGTTTCTGAAGCAGAAATAGAAAAAGTTGTAAATCACATTAAATCTCAATCTAATTTTTCTCCCTTAAAAGATATTACAGTTGAAGAAGAGCTTCCAAACAATGAATCAGTTTTTGATTTTTCAAATAACAATAAAGATGAGCTTTACGAAAAAGCAGTTTCATTAATTATTGAACAACAAAAAGTGTCAACTAGTTTTGTTCAGAGATATTTGCAAATTGGATATAATAGAGCAGCAAGAATTGTTGAAAAGATGGAAGAAGATGGATACATTTCTGAACCAGGCCATTCCGGCAAAAGAATTGTGCTTAAAAAAAATAAATAAAATGAAGATTAAAAAAATTTTTTTAATTTTTTTTCTTGTGCAAGCACTATCGCTAAATGTTAAAGCAAATACTAATGAAAAAAAACAGGCAGTAGTTGACTATGTTGGTAATATAAAAGAATTTTCTTCAAAATTTATCCAAACTGATGGAGAAACAATAGAAGAGGGTAATTTTTATCTAAAAAAAAATAGATTAAAAATTGTCTACACGTTCCCCTCAAAAATAGATTTAATTATAGCAAAAAATAAAGCTATGTATTTTAATAAGGATTTAAATGAAGTTGAATATTTTAATCCAAAAAAAACAATGGCTGATGTCTTTTTTAAAGTTTTTAATGATCCCTCTTTCTTTACTGATTTTTTGATTAAATCTGAAACAAATTATATAATTTTAGAAAAAGTTATTGGATTAGATGAAAGACAAATTAATGTTCAGCTAGTGTTCGAAGATTCTCCTCTTGTAATTAGAAAAATCAATATAAACGATGAAAATTCAAAAATTACTTATAGTATAATTGATCCAAACTTTAATCCTAATTTAGATATAAAGTTTTTTAGTATGGTTAATCCAAATTTTAATTAAAACTATTTAATAGTGACTTTTTGATTTGAGATTGACAGAATTTCAATATCGCCATCAATTTTAGAAATTTTTTTTCTAATTCTTGAAAAATGACTTTCCAAAGATTTTGTTTCAATATTATTCTGAAGTTTTAAAATTTTTGACTTAATAAGATTTTTTTCTAAAGTAATTTTTGAAAAAAATAACTTTAAAATTTTTAATTCAATTTCAGTCAAAAAAACTTTTTGATCATTTAGATTGTTTAAAAGAAAGTTGTCATTAATTATTGTCAAATGATTAAAACTTTGTGGTTTATTTTTTGATAAGTTTTTAATTTTTTCTTCAAACAATCTAAGATTAATAGGATAAACGATAGTTATAATATTTTTTTCAATATTAACATTATTTAATTTTATTGGGATTAATAAAATTGTTTTAAAGTTTCCATGGTTTTTAAGATTGCTAATTATATTTAAATAAAATTTTTCACTAATTTTACTATCAATAAAAATAATTTTATCGTCTGCTGCCAAAAATATTTCTTTAAGTGTGCTAAAAGCAAACGTTAGATAATCTTGTAAAAAAGTAATTACCTTATTTTCTTTGTTATCATTGCTAAATGCCAATTTCATAAACTTATTTTCTTTCTCCAAACAAAAGAGTTCCTATGCGAATTGTAGTTGCTCCAGAAAGAACTCCCACTTTATAATCTGCGCTCATTCCCATGCTAAGATCATCAATGTTATGTTCTTTCGCTATCGACGATAAAAAAGAAAAATATTTTTCTGGTGGCTCATTTATAGGTGGAATACACATCAATCCACATATTGGCAGTTTCATATCGTTTTTACAATATTTAATAAAACTTTCAGAATCTTCGGGCAAAACACCACTTTTATTTTTTTCTCTACCTATGTTAATTTGAATAAAAAATTTTTTTTTAAATGTTAATTCTGGATATTTTAAAAATTCTAAAGCAAGCTTTTTTCTATCTAATGTTTGAAACACATCAAAAAGTTTTAAAGCATCTTTCACTTTGTTGGTTTGAAGAGGGCCCGTCAAATGAAGCTCAATATTATGATTTTTAGCTTTTATTTCACCAAACTTGTTTTTAGCCTCTTGAACCCTATTTTCCCCAAAAATATTAACATTATAGCTAATTGCCTCTTTAATAGACTCTAAAGCTTGGTTTTTAGAAACAGCAACGACCTTAACATTTTTTTGGCTTTTTTCTGCGATAAAATCTAATATTTCTTTATATTTTTTATGATTAAAAGACATTTTTCAAGTGTTGTAATTTTGCAACATATTTATAAAATAATTTTAAATTTATCTAAAATATTCGAAAAAATAAAGATTTTTATGTATTTACCTCTTCATAGTGTGAACAGTTTCACACTATTAATGAATATTCATTAACTCAAAAGGAGTAATTATGAAAAAAGAACTGTTAATGGCAAGTGCTCTTACTGCTTCTTTCGGTCTAGCAAAAGTTGCTGACGCTGCGTCAGCTAGTTTTTCTGGATCAGTTTTCGCTGGTGTAACTGGTGATGATTTAGAAAGTAGTTCAGATGAGACGTACGGTGCCGTACAAGAAGGTGCTTTAAGCTTCAGTGTTTCTGAAACAACTGATGGCGGTGTTAAAATATCTTCTGGATTTACTGTAGTTAACGAAGGTGCAGCATCAGCTACTGAAAGTGGATTAACTCTAACTTTCACTGATGGAAGTACTCTTGATGTTATTGCTGCTGGAAACGCATATGGAGGAGCACTAGCTTCTGTACCTGCTGCTTCTGGTGAGCAAGGCATTTCAGATACATCTGCAAACAACGCGCCTACTGATCTTGATTGGGCTGACACATCTGATGCTGTTGGTATCGATTGGGGTTCAGCTGCTGACTTTATGGGAGTTGAAGGACTAACATTTGGTGTATCAGCTGCATTCGGTGACGATGGAGATGGTGTAGGAACTACAACTTCTGAAACTTCGTACTCAATGGGTGCTACTTATGTAACTACTGCTGGTGACACTAGTGTTACTATCGGTGGTGGTTTCATCCAAGCAGATACTTCTAACGCTACTGCAAGCAACGATATGGCTGACTCAGCTGCTGTATCAATTGCAGCTACAACTGGTAACTTAACTGTTGGTGCTGGATTCTCTAATGGATCTGGTCTAGCTGCTTCTGCTGCTGCTGGTGTTGCTATGGAAGTTGATTCTGCTAACTACGTTGAAGCAGGTGCTAAATATACATCTGGTGATATCGTATTCACAGTAAGCATTTCAGATGGTGACGCTAAAGATAACGTGCTAGGTGCTAACTCTGATACTACTGAGGATTCTATGGAATCAACTTCAGCTAGTATTGATTACACTGTAGCTTCTGGTGTTACTGCAACTCTAGGTTACACAGATGTAACTAATTCTGATGATGGAACAGACGCTCCATCTAACAGTGGTTCATCTTGGTATGTTGGAGCTTCTTTAAGCTTCTAAGTTAAGATATTATTATATAAAAAGTGGCTTTTTACTAAGCCACTTTTTTTTTGTTTATTTTATAGCAACTTTCACATAGGAAAGAGTCGTGAAATTAATATTTACATTTTCAATCTTAATTTTGATCTTAGGTGTTTTTCAATCTTGTACAAAACTAACATCAAATACCAGAGATAGTAAGCAGGCAGCAAGTACTGACCAGGGATCTGTAGATGCAATTGTTCAAAGATCTGGCACTCCCCTAAAACTTGGAGAGAGGGCAATGAAAGATGCTCAAAACAGATTAAGAACAGGAGGGGGTCTTTTTGGAAAAAAACCTATGGGTATAGACGATTTCCTAAATCGAGATGAAAAAAATTATGCTTCTACTCCTGGCTTGCCTATAAATGCAACTTTATGGAAAAGCTCTATTGAAGTAATTGAGTTTATGCCAATAGCTTCTGCTGATCCTTTTGCTGGGATTATAATTACAGACTGGTACTCATCTCAAGAAAATGCAAATGAAAGATGCAAATTAAATATTTTTATAAAAGGTGTTGAGCTAAGGTCTGATAATTTAAATGTTAATGTTTTTTGTCAAAATTTTGTTAATCAAAAATGGGTTGATTTAAATCCGGATCCTGAAAATGATAGAAAAATTGAAAACGCAATATTAAACAAAGCAAAAAAAAATATAATTAAAATAAATTAAATCGTGACACAACGATACAATCACAAAAAAATTGAACAACATTGGCAAAAACATTGGAATGAAAAAAAGGTATTTTCTAGCAAAGTAGATAAGACAAAAAAGAAATACTATGTTTTAGAAATGTTCCCTTATCCTTCGGGTAAAATACACATGGGTCATGTAAGAAATTATGCTCTTGGGGATGTGGTTGCTAGATATAAAAAAATGTGTGGTTATAATGTAATGCATCCTATGGGATGGGATGCGTTTGGCTTGCCTGCTGAAAATGCAGCGATTGTAGAAAAAAAACCCCCCTCAGAATGGACATATGAAAATATTAGTGTCATGCGATCACAATTAAAATCAATGGGCCTTTCTATTGATTGGACAAGAGAAATAGCAACTTGTCATCCAGAATATTATAAACATGAGCAGCTTTTTTTTATCGACCTATTAAAAAAAGATTTAGCATATAAAAAAGAATCTTTTGTTAATTGGGATCCAATAGATCAAACAGTGCTTGCAAACGAACAGGTAATTGATGGCAGAGGTTGGCGATCAGGGGCAGAAGTAGAGCAAAAAAAATTGTCTCAGTGGTTCTTAAAAACAAGTCGTTATTCTGAGGAGTTGTTAACTTATTTAGATCAGCTAGAAAACTGGCCGTCAAAAGTTAAAATTATGCAGTCCAACTGGATTGGCAAATCAGTTGGGGCAGAAATAAATTTTGAGATAAGTAAAAAAAAACCTGGAATAGAATTTTTAAATATTTTTACTACCAGACCAGATACAATTTTTGGAGCATCTTTTTGCGCTATTTCAATTGATCATCCAATTGCCAAAATAATTATTTCAGAAGACAAAAATGCTAAAATCTTTGCAAAAGAATGTTCAGGTCTGAATCCTGAAAAAGACAAGAAGGGTTTTAAAACAGCTTTTTCTGTAAACCACCCATTTTTAGAAAATAAGCAGTTACCATTATTTATAGCTAATTTTGTTTTGATGGAGTATGGATCTGGCGCAATCTTTGGCTGTCCTGCACATGATCAGAGAGACTTAGAATTTGCAAATAAATATGGGCTTGAAGTAATCCCGGTTATTTTGCCAATTAATGAAAAAAAAGAAACCTTCAAGATAACAAAAAATGCTTATACTGAAGAAGGCACTTTAATAAATTCTTTTTTTCTTGATGGGAAAAAAATTGAAGAAGCGAAAATTGAAATAATTAAAAAATTAGAAGAAAGAAAAATTGGAAAAAGTAAAATTAATTATCGTTTAAGGGATTGGGGCCTTTCTAGACAAAGATATTGGGGATGCCCAATACCTGTTTTATATAGAGAAGATGGGGAGATTGTGCCTGTTGAAAAAAAAGATCTTCCTATTAAGCTGCCTGAAGTAACTGAATTAAGTGGCTCAGGAAATATTTTAGAAAGAATAGATAGCTGGAGAAATACATTTTGTCCCAAAACAGGAATGTCAGCAAAAAGAGAGACTGACACCTTTGATACTTTTTTTGAGTCTTCTTGGTATTTTCTAAGATATTGCAATCCAAGACATAAAGATGCATTTATAAAAGAAGATATAAATTATTGGTTACCAGTTGATCAATACATAGGTGGTATAGAGCATGCAATTTTACACTTATTATATTCAAGATTTTTTGTAAAAGCCTTAAGAGATACTGGTCATATTAATTTAGACGAACCATTCAAGGGTCTTTTTACACAAGGAATGGTTACACACAAAACTTTTATTAATAAAAAAAATGAGTGGATTAGTCCTGATGAGGTTTTTGAAGAAAACAATATTCTTTTAGACAAAAATAAAAATGAGGTGATTGCTGGTAAAGTTGAAAAAATGAGCAAGTCAAAAAAAAATGTGATTGACCCAAGCTCTATAATTGAAACATATGGGGCAGATACAGCAAGATGGTTTGTTTTGTCAGATAGCCCTCCAGAAAGAGATTTAGAATGGACGGCAAGTGGTATTGGAGGTGCATTTAAGTTTGTTAAAAAAGTTTGGGAGCTAACTACATCAATAATAAGTATAAGCGATAAGCAAGAAAATGTTAGTACAAATCCAAATCTTGAAAATGAAACTAATAAAGCAATAGAGAATGTCACAAACAATATTGATGCCTTTCACTACAACAAGGCTGTTGCAAATATTTATGCTTTTGTAAATTCTCTTCAGCAATTTCAAAAAAATTCAGAAATTTCAAAAGACAGTTTTCTTGTGAGCCTTAAAAAGTTGGCTTTAATTATTCACCCTTTCACGCCTCACTTGAGTGAAGAAATGTGGAAAGCCCTGAGTTGTAAAGGTCTTGCAATTGAACAAGAATGGCCAAAACCTACTAAGTCTCAACAAATTTTAAGACCAAAAATAGCAGTTCAAATAAATGGCAAAACAAAAGCTATTGTTGAAGCTGATTATAATGCTGACAAAGATTCAGTAGAAAAAATAGTTCTTTCTAATCAAAAAATTATAAAAATAATTGACAACAAAAAAATAAAAAAATCTATATTCGTCCCTAACAAAATTTATAATATTGTGTTAAATTAACTTAACTCTATTTCGATGAAAATTAAAACCAGTCTTTTTATTGTTTTTTCTATGTTTCTTTTTGTCGCTTGCGCTCAATTCGAGACAGTTTATAAAAATAAAAATCTTCTTAAAAATAATGTGAAAGTAAACGTTGCTGGAGATATGTCTCAACAGGCTAGTTCTTATTTGGCCTCTCTTTTAGGTACAGAAGGTTCTGATGCAAAATATGCTTTGTTTTTTTCATCTACTAAAACAAAGAAGAAGCTTGTTATAAGTACCAGCTCAGTTGCAACAAAGTATAGAACAACTATTAGTTCGACTTATGGTTTGTATGACAATATTTTAAAATGCGAGGTATATAGTTCTGAAATTGTTACTAGCAATGATTTTGACTCTCGGTCTGAAGGGTATAGCTTTGGTTCTGATGCTGCTGAAAAAAACAATGAGTTGGATAATTTAAAAAACAATATTAATATATTTTTATCAGAAATTGATCGTTATAACGATGGATTGGTTTGTATTAATGAAAATTAATGCTGAATCATTTTTGTTAGACAACAAAGCTCCAGAAATTAATAAAAATGTTTTTTTCATAACTGGAAATGATGAGTCTGTTATAAACCGGGTAGAGAAAAAGGTTCTTGAAAAACTTAAAAAGCCTGGGGCCTTAGAGATACACAAAACTGAACAAAGCAGCCTATTACATGCTGATGATTTAATTGATAAGCAGGGATCAATTTTTAATGAAACAAAAGCCTGTGTTCACAATAATCCTAAGGAGATAAATACAGAAATATTTGATAGATTCGAATCACCTTCTTTCCCAATTATTATTAGCTCCCCAAAAACTAAAGCAGGAACAAAATTAAAAAATTTTTTTGACAACCATAAAACTTTTTTTTCAATTTCATGTTACCAAATTACTAGAGAATTTAAAAAGAAGGCAATTCAAAAGTTTTTATCAAGTAAGGATATTGCGCTCGAGGATAATGCTTTTTGGTTTTTAATAGATAGTGTTTCAGATAATTTAGAAGTGTTATTAAGCGAATTGGAAAAAATTTCAAACTACAACAAAGGGGTTCTTGAGATAAGCGATATAAGAAACCTTTTGTCAATAAATGAAAATTCTAACTTTGATGAATTATTCTTTTCTATTCTGGCGCCTAGAAAAAAAATTATTCTTTTGTCTGACTCCATAATTAGCTCATCTCAAGACAGTTTTATTTTTCTTAATAGGTATAAATTTTTTTTTAATATGCTTTTTGATGCTGAAATTCAAAAAGAGGGTGGCTTGAAAAGCATTGGTATAGACTCTTTTTTTCCAAGATATCTTTTTAAATATAAAAAATTATTCTTAGATATTTCAAAAAAACTAAATTCTATAAAAATTATTAAGATCAACAAAGTCTTATTAAAAGCAGAAGTTCTTTTAAAAAAAAATAGTGATGGTTATATGAGCACTGTGCAAAGGCTCTTGATAAAAACAAAGCAAATAATTGATTAATTTTATTTTTTAAGTCTTTTCATAATATCATCAAGCTGATCCAAATCTGAATAATAAAGGGTAAGGGATCCTGAAGACCCCTCTTCATTAAAGTGAATAGATGTTTTTAGTCCAATTTTTTCTGAAAGCTCTTTTTCCAGATCAGCAATATTTGGATCCTTAATTTTAATTCGTTTCTTTTTTTTCTTAAAACCTGATGTATTTTTTTCAACTTGGCGAACGCTTAGCTTTTTGTTAATTATTTCTTCCGCCAACTCTTTGGCATTAGGGACCCCAACAAGAGCCCTTGCGTGCCCCATAGAAAGCTCTCCTGAAATCACAAAATTTAAAACAGCTTCATCAAGTTCCAAAAGCCTAACCATATTAGAAATATGGCTTTTGCTCTTTCCTACCATTCCAGATAGCTCATCAGAATTAGTGCTTTTTTTCTCCAAAATTTCTTTATAGGCTTTTGCTTCTTCAACAGCATTTAGGTTTTCTCTTTGGATATTTTCAATAAGGGCCAAAAGGCTGGTTGTTTCATTATTTGTTTCTTTTATTATTGTTGGTATTTCATGAATTCCAGCAATTTGAGCAGCTCTCCACCTTCTTTCCCCTGCAATAATTTCATACTGATTATTATCAGTTGCTCTTACAAGAATAGGCTGAAGAACTCCTTGGGACTTTATTGAACTAGCAAGCTCTTCTAACTCTTCCTTTTTAAAGTTTTTTCTTGGCTGGCTAATGTTGGCTCTTATTTCAGAAATATTTATAAGCTTGTAACTTTTTGCATCTTTTGAGAAGTTTGTTGATAACAGGCTTTCTAATCCTCGACCTAGTTTGTTTTCTGCATTCATTTTTTTATTATTGATTGAAAATAAGCTCTTTTGCAAGACTTATATACGCTTGAGATCCAACACAGGTTGTATCATAGATTAAAACAGGTTTTCCGTGGCTTGGTGCCTCAGATACCCTAACATTTCTTGGAATAACTGTTTTATAAACCTTGTCACTAAAATGATTTCTAACGTCTTCTTCAACCAACGAGCTTAGTGAATTTCTTTTGTCATGCATAGTAAGAACAACTCCTTCAAGTTTAATTTGAGGATTAAAGCCAGATTTTATAGCATTAACAGTTTTCATTAATGAGCTTAATCCTTCTAATGCAAAAAACTCACACTGAAGAGGAACTATAATTGAATTTGAGGCAACAAGACTATTAATAGTTAGTAGACCTAGTGCAGGGGGACAATCGATAAAAACAAAGTCATAGTTATTTAAATCAGATAATATATTTTTCATAATACTTTCCCTGTCATTAAAATCAACCAACTCTAACTCTGAAGCAGCCAGATCTGTTGTTGAAGGAATAATACTTAAATTTGGTATGGCGGTTTCTTTTATGCTAGATGGATCAAAGCTTTTTTTAGTTAACAAATTGTAAAGAGATGGTTTTCTGTCTTCTTCTTTAATTCCAAGTCCTGTACTTGCATTACTTTGAGGGTCTGCATCAATTATAAGGATTTTTTTTTCAATAGCAGCCATTGCTGTTGCTAAATTTATTGCTGTGGTGGTTTTTCCCACACCACCCTTCTGATTTGCAATTGCAATAATTTTAGGCACTTAGTCTTTTAAGCTCCTTAATGCATAATATTGAGCCCCTGGGGTCTGAATAGCTTTGGTGTTTATCATATATAAAATGCCAATTTTTTTTTGCCTCTTCAATTTCTTCATTAACAGCTTTGCCTTTTAAAAAAATAAGAAGAGTGTTTTTTTTTAAAAAATTTTGTGAATAACTAAATAATTTGTTTAAATTTGCTAAAGCCCTGCAAGTTATTATATCAAAGCTGTGGTCGTGTATTAGTTCCGCCCTACCAATAATAATTTTAAAATTAAAGTTAAGATTTTTTTTGATTGTTTCTAAAAATTTAATTTTCTTACGGTTTGAATCCAAAAGAAAAACATTTTTAAATCCCGCAACAGACAAAATGGCCCCGGGCAGTCCAGCACCGGTGCCCATATCTACGATAGATAGATTTTTGTTATTTATAAAATTAACAATTTGAATGCTATCTAAAATATGGTTTTTCCAAGGATTATTAAGTGTTGATTTTCCTACTATGTTTGTATGAGAATTATATTTAATTAGTTGTAAAATATAAGATTCAATTTTTTTTTCTTGTTCTTTGTTTAAAGAAAATTTTGATATTGTTTTTTTTTTGTAATCCAGTTTAGGCCGCCTTATTGTTCTTTTGTTTTTTTACAAATCTTAGTAATGCTATCATCGCAGCGGGGGTTATGCCTGATATTCTTGAAGCAGCGCCTAAGGTTGGGGGTTGAATTAAGGTAAGTTTTTCAACAATTTCATTTGATAAACTTCCAACACATTTGTAATCAATATTTTTTGGCAACAATAGACCTTCTTCATTTTTGAAATCTGAAATGTCTTCTCTTTGTCTTTCTAAATACCCTGCATACTGTGATTCGATTTCTATTTGTTCAAAGATCTCTTCACTAATAGAGTTCATTTTTGGCCATATACTAACCAGATCATTGATTGATATATTTTGAAAAGATAAAAGCTCAAATGCGCTTCTTTTCTTTCCGTCTTGGTTGATGCGTACTCCCTTCGTCTTTAGTTTGTTTGGAGATATGCTTGTTTTGTGAACCATGTTAAATGCATTTTCTAACTTTTTTAATTTTTTTTCAAAAATATTTTTTCTATATTTTGAAACACAGCCAATTTTTATTCCAAGTGGTGTGAGTCTTTGATCAGCGTTGTCGGCTCTCAATAAAAGCCTGTATTCAGACCTGGATGTAAACATTCTGTAGGGCTCCTTTGTGCCTTTCGTTACAAGATCGTCTATTAGAACACCTATATAAGCATCTGATCTGTCTATAATAAATTTTTTTTCTCCGTTTTGTTTTAAAGCAGCATTTATCCCCGCGATTAATCCTTGTGCTGCTGCCTCTTCATATCCAGTTGTTCCGTTGATTTGACCTGCAAAAAAAAGTTGTTTAACTTTTTTGGTTTCAAGGGTGTGTGTTAGTTCTTGTGGATTTACATAATCATATTCTATAGCGTAACCAGGTTTTAAAATTACAGCATTTTCTAAACCTTTAATCGTATGAACAAATTGCTTTTGAATCTCCTCGGGCAAGGATGTTGAGATACCGTTTGGATAAATTACATCACTGTTAAGGCCCTCGGGCTCTAAAAATATTTGATGCTGGTTTTTTGAAGAGAATTTTTTAACCTTATCTTCTATTGAGGGGCAGTATCTAGCCCCCATAGATTTAATTTCTCCAGAATACATTGGAGAAAGGTGAATATTATTATTTATAATTTTGTGGGTTTTGATGTTAGTGTGAGTAATAAAACAAGAAACTTGTTTAATGTGGATAAACTTGTTAATAAAAGAGAAGGGTTTTGGTAATTGATCGGCTTTTTGTTCCTCTAAATAATTGAAATTTATAGATTTTTTTAATATTCTTGGTGGCGTTCCAGTTTTTAATCTGCCTATTGAAAACTTTATTGACTCGATAGATTTTGCTAGGTTTACTGATGGCTTGTCCCCAACCCTTCCTGCAGGTATTTTTTCTTTTCCTATTCTAATAACACCTCTCAAAAAAGTACCCGTGGTTAAAACTACTGATTTTGATAAAATTTGGCCAGTTTTTTCTAAATTAACTCCACTTATTATATTTTCTTTTATTAAAAGATTTTCTACTGACCCCTCAATAATATCAAGATTTTCTTGATTTTTTAAAATTTCAACAATTGAACCCTTGTATAGATCCCTATCTGATTGGGCTCGAGGACCCCTTACAGCTGGCCCTCTACTTTGGTTGAGCATTCTAAATTGTATGCCTGAGCTGTCTATTGCCCTCCCCATTATTCCATCTAAAGCGTCTATCTCTCTTACTAAGTGCCCCTTTCCCAAGCCGCCTATGGCTGGGTTACATGACATTTCCCCTATTTTGTTAAATTTGTGACTGATTAGAGCTGTTTTTGCACCCATTCTAGCTGATGCACAAGCTGCCTCAACCCCTGCGTGTCCTCCTCCAACAACAATAACATCATATATTTTTTTCACGTGAAATCACTTTCCAATACAAAAATCATTAAATATTATATCTAAAATATCTTCAATATCAACATTTCCAAACAATCTAGACAAATCTTTTATAGCCAATCTTATATCTTCTGCATAAAGATCAATGTTTTTTGGTTTTTGAGAGTTTTTCAAATTTTTTAGTGTTTTTTTAAGACAATCAAGGTGTCTTTCACGTGAAATATATGATTTTTCATGTGGTGTTTTTTTTGATATTTTATTCTTAATTATAAGTAAAAGCCTTTCAATTCCATATCCTGTTTTTGATGAGATATTGAGGTGATCTTTATTTTTAAAGCTTTTTTTTTGTAATATCTTGTTTTGATTTAATAAAAATTGTATTTTTTATACTTAGATATTTTTCTTTTTCTGATTTTTTAACAAAAAATACTAGATTTATATCGGCGTTTTTTGATACCTTGTATGCTTTTTTAATACCGATTTTTTCAATTTTATTAGATGACTTTCTAATTCCTGCAGTATCAATAAATTTTACTGGGTATCCCTGCAAATCAATAAATGATTCGATCAAGTCTCTTGTTGTTCCTGGCGTGCTTGTAACTATTGCAATATCTTTTTTTGAAATGTAGTTAATAAAACTAGACTTTCCAGAGTTTGGATCACCGAGAATAACCACAGAAAAACCGTCTCTGATAGATATTCCTGAAGAAGAATTTTTAAGCATTTCTTCAATTAGAAAAATATTGTTCTCTATTTGTTCTTTAATCTTGCTTAAAAGGTTTTTGGGCAATTCTTCATCTACAAAATCTATAGCCGCCTCTATATTTGCGAGTGTTTTTTTTAAATCATCAAATATTTTTTTTGTTGATTTAAAAAAGCTTCCAGAAAGGTGTTCTATAGCTTGCTTTCTTTGCATTTCGGTTTCTGCATTTACAATATCAGAGATTGCCTCAACCTGGGTCAAATCAAGCTTGTTATTTTCAAAAGCGCGCCTAGTAAATTCTCCTGGGTTAGCAAGTCTTGCGTTTTCTTTTGTTCCAAGAACTTGAATTATTTTTTTTATTACAGCGTTGCTTCCGTGAAAAGAAATCTCAACCATATCTTCGCCTGTAAAACTTTTGGGGGATTTAAAAAAAGTTGTTAGTGTTTTGTCTATGACTTCCCCATCCCCATCTATTATTTTGTTAAGTTGAGAAAGGTTTGGTTTTGTTGGCATGTTTGATGATATTTTTTTAATTATTTGATATGCTTTTGGGCCTGACAGCCTGATGAGTGCTGTGGCGCTTTTCCCATAACCGGACGAAAGTGCAAAAATGGTTTCTTTTTTGTTTTGCATAAAAGATGGCAATTAAACCTTAAAAAGATTTAAGTCTATATTTAATCAATTAACGGTGTATTAGAATAAAAAAAATTTAGGTATTTGTTGTTTAGGTTTTTGTACCCATGCTTTGGAAAAAATCACTGTTGGTCTTTGTGTCTTTCATTTTATCTAATAGAAATTCCATTGCCTCTGTAGTTCCCATGGGGGCAAGTATTTTTCGTAAAATAAATATTTTTCCTAGTTCGTCTTTGTCTAAAAGAAGATCTTCTTTTCGGGTTGCTGATTTTCCTATATCGAAAGCAGGGTAAGTTCTTTTTTGGCTAAGTTTTCTATCTAAAACTATTTCGCTATTACCTGTACCTTTAAATTCTTCAAAAATTACTTCATCCATTCTGCTCCCGGTTTCAATAAGAGCTGTGGCAATAATGGTTAAAGACCCACCTTTTTCAACATTTCTTGCAGCTCCAAAAAACCTTTTTGGTCTTTGAAGTGCATTTGCATCAACGCCGCCTGTTAAAACCTTTCCACTTGAAGGAACAACTGTATTATATGCTCTTCCCAATCTTGTTATTGAATCTAAAAGTATAACTACATCTTTTTTATATTCTACAAGTCTTTTGGCTTTTTCTATAACCATTTCAGCAACTTGGACGTGTCTAGAAGCTGGTTCATCAAAAGTAGAGCTTATAACTTCACCATCAACAGATCGTTGCATATCTGTTACTTCCTCAGGTCTTTCATCAATTAATAAAACAATTAGTTTTGTTTCAGGGTTATTTTTTGTTATAGCATTTGCAATTTTCTGCATAATAACAGTTTTTCCAGTAAATGGTTGAGCAACTATTAGCTGTCTTTGTCCTTTTCCAAGAGGGGCAATAATATCAATTATTCTTTCAGTTAAATCGGGGGTAGGTTTTTCTTGTTCAAGTTTAAACCTTGATTCAGGATACAAAGGGGTTAAGTCCTCAAAGTTTATTCTATTTCTAACCAGTTCTGGGTCTTGGTTGTTTATTTTATTTATTTTAATTAATGCAAAATAGCGTTCTCCTTGTTTTGGAGCCCTAATTTCTCCTTCAATACTATCACCAGTTCTTAAACTAAATCTTTTAATTTGACTTGGGCTAACATATATATCATCAGGACCAGGTAAATAATTTGATTCAGGTGACCTTAAAAAACCAAAACCGTCTTGCATAATTTCTATAACACCAATACCAGTGATTGTTTCTCCCTCATTTGCTATTTTTTTTAAAATTGCAAACATCAAGTCTTGTTTCCTGTAAGATGATGGGTTTTCTATATCCAGCTTCTCTGCTTGCTTTAATAGTTCTTCTGGATTTTTAATTTTTAATTCTTGTAAATTCATAGAGATTTAAATTTTGTGGGGTTAGTAAGAAAAATTACTAATATTAAAAAAAAACATTAAAGTCAAAATAATATTTATATTTATATAATTTTGTATTAGTAGTTGGTGCTGTGATCTGCGTTAATTATGAATTTTTAAGAAAATATCTATAAATTTATACATTTTTAATAAAAACATTAACAATATGTTAAAATAATAGAAAAAAGCACAAACCCTTGTTTTTACTGACTTTATATTAATATTAATTTTCAATAAGTTGTTAATATTTTTTTATATAAATATTATTAACTGGCTTTATTAAAAAAAATAACGAATTATAAAACAGTTTATATCTTTATATAAAAAATGAAAAATAAGAAAAAAAAAAATAAAGTTGTGAAAAAAGTTAATAAAAAAACATCTTATTAACATGCTTTTTAACAAGTCATTTGTCCTAGCAAGCACAAGCAAATCTAGATATTACATGTTGAAAAACATTGGTTTAAAGTTTTCAAAAAAAAAACCAACCTGTAATGAAGAGGAAAAGAAAAAAGAATTGATAAGGGTCAAAACTACGGCAAAAAAGATATCATTAGAATTAGCAAGACTTAAAGCAAAAAGCATTAGTGATGTTTTGAAAAACAAGCTTGTTGTTGGATCTGACTCAATAATTCAGCTTGGTAATAAAAACCTAAACAAAGCAAAAAACAAAAAAGAGGCAGAAAGAAAAATTATTTTGTTGTCTGGCAAAAAACATTTCATATATTCAAGTGCATCAGTTTTTTTTAACGGAAAAGAAGTGTGGAATTCAACCCAAAAAACAATTGTAAAAATAAGAAAAATCAATCAAAAAGAAGTAAAAAGATATGTTTTAAAAGAAGGAAAAGATATTTTGGGTTCTGTTGGATGTTATCAGCTTGAAAAAAGAGGTCCAAACATTATAGAAGACATAAGTGGAGACTTCTTTAATGTTATGGGCTTCCCCCTATTTCCTTTTCTTAAATTTTTAAAAAAGGTTAAAATTAAAACATAAGAGTATGAAAAAAAAAGCATATGTAATTGGTAAAGAAATTTCAAGAAGCATGTCGCCGACAATATTCAATTATTGGTTTGAAAAATATAATATTGATGCAACTTATGAAGTAATAGAAACAAATATAAAAAACTTAGAGAGAGACACAAAACAAATACTAAATGATCCAAAAACATGTGGTTTTAATGTAACCATTCCATTTAAAGAGATGGTTTTTCCCTTAATAGACAGTAATGATTTGCACTCAAAAAAAATAGGTGCCGTAAACTGTATTAGCAGAAAAAAAAACAAATGGGTTGGGATGAACACTGATTGGTCTGGATTTATGAGTTGTGTAAATAAAAAAAATTTACTTTCAAAAAAAACAGCGGTGGTGATGGGTTATGGTGGCGCATCAAAAGCAGTAATTTATGGTTTGCAAAAAATAGGCTTTAAAGAGATAAAAATTTTCAATCGAAGCTTAGAAAAAATAAAACACCTGGAAAACAAAAAAGGGATTTTTATAGGTGGAATAAACCAAGCACAAAATCATTATGAAAACGCAGATATAATAATTAACACAATACCAATAAACGTTTTAAACAAAAATGTCAGGCTACTTAAAAATTCAAGCTTATATGGTTTTGATATTGTGTACAGCCCTAAAGAAACAGATTTTCTATCATTCTTCAAAAAAAACAAGAAAATTTATGGCATTGAAATGTTAGTATACCAAGCAATTCCATGTTTTAAAGAATGGTTTGGATTAGAGCCAAGCCCGGATAAAGAATTGTTTAAAATTCTTGATAAAAAAATTAAATAATGATTGTTGTGGGTTTGACGGGTGGCATTGCTTCTGGAAAGTCTTTTGTTATTAAGTATTTAAAAAGGAAAAAAATACCAACACATGAATCTGACCTGGTTGTTAACAAAATGTATAAAAAACCAAGTAAAGATTTTTTGAGCTATTTAAAAAAAAACGGCTTCTCAGATTCAATAGTTAATAATAAAATTAACAAAAAGATGATTAGGGATATTATTTTTAAAAACAAAAATAAAAAAATAATTTTAGAAAAATTTATCCACAAGAAAACAAAATATGAAAGAAAAATTTTTATCAATAAAAACAAGTTAAAAAAGATTGTTTTTTTAGATGTGCCCCTTTTGTTTGAAAAAAAGCTGGAGAAAGAGTTTGATTTTATATGTTCAACAATTTCATCAATTGCAAAAAGAGAAAAAAGGGCCCTTGCCAGAAGCGATATAGACAAAAAAACAATTAGATTAATTATTAAATCCCAAACAAATGACAAAATACGAAAATCAAGATCTGATTATACAATAAATACATCTGGCTCGAAAAATAAAACATATTTACAGGTAGATAATATCATTTATGATATTCTTTCAAAACTATGAGAGAGGTTGTTTTAGATACAGAAACTACAGGGTTAGATTTCAAATTAGGAGACAGAGTGATAGAGGTGGGGTGTGTAGAACTTATTAACCACGTCTCTACAGGAAAAACCCTTCAGTTTTATTGCTCAGTTGAAAAAAAAATTCACGAATCTGCATCAAAAGTTCACGGACTAAACAACGACTTTCTTAACCAACACCCCCCATTTAAAACAAATGTTGAATCTTTTCTTAATTTTATAAAGAACGACATTCTGGTGATTCATAATTCTGAATTTGATATGGGTTTTATTAATAATGAATTATCAATTCTTGGAATGCCACCACTTAAAAACAAAGTAATAGACACTGTTTCTTTAGCAAGAAAGACGCTTAATTCTAGAATGGCAAACCTTGATTATTTGTGTAGGAGATTTTCCATTGATCTTGCAGAAAGAAAATTACACGGAGCATTGCTTGATTCACAACTGCTTGCAGAGGTTTATTTAGAATTAAATGGGGGTAAACAAATATCAATGAATCTACAAAACGAAAGAGCTGAAGAAACAAAAACTATTAAAACTCAAAAAAACAACCACAACAGTCTTTTAAAAATAACCCCTTCAGAAGAAGAGATTTTGGAGCACAAAACATTAGTTAAACAAATTAAAAATTCTATATGGGAAAAAATTAGTTACTAAAATTAACAAAGTTAACTATATAGGTAAATATGATGTATGGAGACTTACAATTTTTTGATATTATAATCTTTGCTGGAATAGCAGCTTTTTTAATTTATCGACTTAGAAATGTTCTTGGAAAAAGAACAGGGTTTCAAAGACAAAACAACAAAACCATAATTAAAGAAAGCGATCAAAAAGAAAACATTAAAACAGAAGTGCCACAACTAAAGGACAATGAAATTAAACTAGCAAAAGTTTATGATAAGCTTCCAAACTTTGATCATAAAATTTTTTTAGAAGGGGCTAAATTTGCATTTGAGACTATTATTAACGCCTTTAATGGAAGCGACAAAAAGACCTTAAAAAATTTACTAACCCAAGAAGTCTATTCATCATTTGATCAAGCAATTAATGAGGGCAAAAACAACCCTAACTTTCAGTTTTATTCATTGGTTGTTAATAGTGTTGAAGATGTAATAATTGAAAATAACACTATCAATATCACTCTTAAAATTACTAGCGAACAATTTAAAAATAATGATGAATCAACGATTATTAAAAAACAGGATACTTGGACTTTTCAAAAAGAAATAAACAATAAGTCACCAATCTGGCTTTTGTCTTCAACATAGCTTTGACCAATTTTATAAAACTAAAAAATAGAATAAAAAAAAACGAAGGCTTTAGAAGCTCTTTCTATTTAGACTCGCTGGGAAATCCAACAATAGGATACGGTCACTTAATAAAAAAAAATGAAAAAAAATTATTGAAAAAAAAATATTCGAAAGCTTTCTTAACAAAAATTTTTAACAAAGATTTCAACACGGCTATCTTAGCTTATAAAAAATTTTATGAAAAAGAAAAATACCCACACAATATAAGAGAAGTTTTAATAGAAATGGTTTTTCAATTAGGAATTAATGGACAGCGAAAATTTAAAAAAATGAATTATCATATTAACAAAAAAGAGCTTTTTATGGCTGCCCTAGAAATGAAAAAAAGTTTATGGTATTTACAAACTCCAAATAGGGTTGAAGGACTTGTAAAAATCTTATTAAAAAAGAAAAAATGAAAAACAAGACAGATGATATTTTTTTGAGTCTGATCAAGGGCGTTTCTCCCTTGAAAAAAAATCACAAACTAAAAAAAGAAATTCCAGAATTTAAAAAAAATATAGTAAAAAAAACAAAAACTACAAAAAAAGAAACTAAACCAGAAACAAAAACAGAAATAAAAAACACACCAATCAATTTTAGTGCAAAAAACATAGTTAACAAAAAACTTAAAAAGGGCAAAGTAAATATAAATAAAAGGATAGACTTCCACGGAATGACTTTACACGATGCTGAAGATTTATTTAAATACTCAATAAAAAACTGTTATGATAAAAATTTAAGATGCGTACTTTTTATTACAGGAAAAGGTGTTTTAAGAAAAAACTATGATAATGAAGAAAAAAGAAGACTCTATTATGGGAAAATAAGAAATAGTTTTATAGGGTGGACACAACACACTTCTATAAATAAATTTATTTTAAATGTAGAGCAGGCTGGTGCAAAGCACGGGGGTGACGGGGCTTTCTTTGTGTATTTAAGAAAAAAGAAAGACTAAATTTTAATTAAAGAAAAAACAGAGCCTTTAAATTTTATATTAATTTTTTTTGGTAAGATGGAGCTTTCGTCTTTAAATATCTGCAAATATTCTAAGTCGTTTCTTTTATGGTCTGCCCATATATTCTTGTATTCTTTTATTAATATTTTCTCCCCCCCCTTTTTTTCTTCTGGAAACAAAAGATAGGTTCTTCTACCATCTATTGTGTAAGAGGATGAGTTATTCAATATTATGTCAAGAAAAGAAGAAAGAGGATCTTTGTATTCATTTAATTTTTTATATTCTATTCGTGGAAGCTCTGTTTCAACAGGCTTCATTGTTAGGCTCTTAATTTTTTTATTTTCAAACAAAATGGTTATTTTTCTTTTTTTTGAATTAGTAACCCAGTTTTGAGTATATTTTTTTGGATAAAGACTCCCCCCTATTATAGAGCCACTAGCAACATAGTCTCCCTTGAATTTATAAAAAGCTGTTATAAAGCCTCTATGTTTCAGGTCTATTAACGTTTTATACGATTGTTCGTTTGTTTCTATTTTCCAAATGAGAGTTCCAATCAACAATCCTTTAGTTTTAACATTGTATTCGGCACTAATTTCTTTTGACATTAGCGTGGAAGACGCAAAAAAAACAAAAAATATAAAAAAACTAAAATACAACTTCATAAACATTTAAAGGTCTTTCTTGGAATCTTACATTAATAACCTCTTTTATTTTGAAACTATGTTCTTTTTTTAAATAACTTAGTTCTGAGGGGTGTCCTAAAAAAATAAATTTTTTATCAAATGTTTCTGGTAAGGCATCAGTAATGTGAAAGTGACTGCCAATTTTTTTATTTGGAGAATAAGATGTATATAAATTTATACTAGACTCTCTCAAGTAATATTTTAAATTAGAGAACAAAAGCCTATCCTCAACAACTAAAAAACTATTTTTTTCCAAATGTTTTTTTTCTAATGAAGTGGCTAAAGAGGAAATTCCACCAACTCTATCAAAGAAAGAAAAAGACGAGGTGATTGATATTAATATAAAAAAAGACAAACAAAATATAAAATTTATAACGTTATTTGTAAGTAATATTTTTTTTGAAAAAGTGTATAAATGACTAAAAGTAAGTATAAAAAAAGATACAAAAGCTACCGCAGCCCAATTTGCGTTAGCTCTAACTAAAAAGCTTTCAATAATAATTATCAAAAATATGGGCGCTGAAAAGGCCAATAAAAATTTTTCTTTATAACCAAATTTAAACTTTCTTAAACTTATAACAAAAAATAAAAAAACTAAAGGCCCAATCATTACCACCTGACTTAAAATAAATATAAGAGCATTTTTAATATTGAGGCTAATATTACTAAGAGCGGCGTTATCAGATGTATGAACAAATGTTAACCAGCCATTATTGATATTCCAAACTATATTCGGTAAAAAAACAAAAAATGCAGTTAATATAAAAACAAAAAAAGAAATGTAATTTTTATAAAAAACTTTTCTAAAATCATTGTCAAAAAAAAGAAACACAATTAGTGAAACTATAAAGTAAATACCCGCATATTTAGATAAGAGTGCCAATCCTAAAAAAATACCTAGTAAAAAAAAGTTAGTTAGGGACTGATTACTTTTAATTTTTAATGTAAATAACAGACACAACGACCAAAAAAATACAAGAAAAATATCTGTTGATAATAAAAAAGAAGAAACGCTAACTGCGGGCATTAAATAAAAAGAAAGAGCACAAAGAATAGATAGTTTTTTGTCTTTATACAGTTCTTGAGCTATCAAATAAATTACAAAAGGTGTTATCAAGTATGTCGATGTTGGGATTATTTTTATAACCCAAAAATCATTACCTAATAAACCCGTAATTAGTGCAACAATCCAAGGTAAGAAAGGGGGTTTTGAGTAATATCCCAAATTTAAATCTTTTGACCAAACCCAATACTGAGCCTCATCTCCAAACAGGTCAAAATTTGTGTAAAATATTGCAATCAGCTTTATAATTATAGCTATGATGCAAAGAAAAAAAGATAACCTAATAAGCATTATTTAACTATTTTTTTATAATAAATAAATTGTAAATAACTTAACACAAATATTAAAAAACCACTCAACAAAACATCGCTTAAAAAATGTCCACCCTCAAGAATTCTTATTGCTCCCAACATAGTCCCGGCAATCAATGAGAGCCAAAAAATGTAAATTGATTTTGTTAAAAAATATAACAATACTAAAGAAAACCCAACAGATGAGTCTCCTGAAACAAACGAACAATTAGTATTACAGGCGTTAGAAATTTCAAACCAAGGAGAAAAACTTTCCCTTCCTTCGAATTGAATCACATCTCCTGGTCTTGCCCTGCCCCATAAAGTTTTTAAACCAAGATTGATAATAATAATCAAATTTATAAAACCCACAAACCACAAAAAGAAAACATCTTTTGGTTTAAAACCATAATTAAAGTAAATATTTTTTATTGGTAAAAAAAGTGAAACAAAAGGTAAAATAAAAACATAAACCAGTATAAGTGGTAATATAATTTTCCTAAAAAAAATAGTTATACTGTAATAATTCTGTAAAACAAATTGACCTTCACCATAATAAAATAAAGAACTAAAATAAAGATCCAATGAATGACCAACGCCAACAAAAACAGCAACAAAGAAAAAAAGAACCAAAACTAAATAAATATTTGAACTTATATTTAATTTGGCGAAAGCAATTTTTTTAGGAAGATATTTTTTTAAATTATTTTCTACCAACTTTACCCCTATGAATGCAAGAGCTGCCCCAGCCAGAATATCTGTAAAAAAGTGTGCACCCACAACAACCCTACTAAAGGCTACAATAGATGCCAAAAAAAGAAAAAAATATCTTATTTTAGGAAATAAAAAAGAAATAACCAAGGCTAATGTAAATATAGTTGAGGAATGGCCAGATGGAAAAGAATGGTACTCTGATGCAAAGCTAAAAAAATTAAATTCAAAACTACCATCAAAGGATGTATGATTTGGCCTTGGTCGTCCAACCAAAAACTTTAATAATTGAGTAAAGAAACCAACAACAATTAAAGAAACAAACAAAAAGATAGAAAAATTTTTACAATTTGTATTAATGCTTTTGTATTTTTCAAAGTATCTAAATTTATCAAAAAGATAATATATTAAGAAAAAAATAATTGATAAAAAAAAATAATAAAAAGAATCTCCAAGTATAGTTATTTGAACAAAAAAATCTTTTAGATAGATGCTTTTAAGAGAATTATCAAATTTGCTAAAAAAATTAAAAAAACCAATATCAATATTGTGGGAAATAAAAATATTTAATAGCAAAACACAGAGTATAAATATTTCTATTTTAAGTTTTTTTATCACCACTAACCGTTAGGTAAGGTTTTTTTAAAAATCAACAATTAAAGAATAAATTTTGACAGATCTTGGCTTTTAATTAATTCACCAAGGTTTTTTTCTACATATTCAGTATTAATATTTATATCTGCAGGACTAATATCTGAGGCAGAAAAACTTATATCTTCAAGCAACTTTTCCATAATTGTATGAAGCCTTCTTGCCCCAATATTTTCAATATTTTGATTAATTTCTGTTGCTAGTTCAGCAATTTTGTTAATTCCCTCATCATCAAAGATAAGCTTAATTTTTTCAGTGCCTAAAAGGCCTACATATTGTTTGATTAAACTATTTTGTGTTTCTGTTAGAATTAATTTAAAATCCTCTTTTGATAAACTGTCAAGCTCTACTCTTATAGGAAGTCTTCCTTGAAGTTCAGGCAACATATCTGAGGGTTTTGATAAATGAAAGGCACCAGAAGTTATAAACAATATATAGTCTGTCTTAACGGCCCCGTGTTTTGTGCTAACGCTAGTTCCTTCAATTAAGGGCAACAAATCTCTCTGAACACCTTCTCTTGAAACATCGCCCCCAGCTTTATCATGTCTAGAAGTAATCTTGTCTATCTCATCAATAAAAACTATACCATTTTGTTCAACTTCTTCTAACGCTTTTTTAATTATTTTATCGTTATCTAAAAGCTTCTCTGTTTCCTCCTTAAATAAAAAGGCGTGAGATTCCTCAACAGTCATCTTTTTTTTCTTTTTAGGAGCAGAAAATGATTTACCAAAAACATCTCCTAAATTTATCATTCCCATTTGAGAACCAGGCATTCCAGGTATGTCCATTGTGGGTAAAGAAAAAGATGAATTGGAGGATACAGCAATCTCAACTTCATTTTTATTTAATTCTCCACTTCTTAATTTTTGTCTAAAACTTTCTCTAGTTGATTCACTCGATGTTTTTGAAACAAGAACATCAAGTATTCTTTCCTCAGCATTTTTTTCTGCTTGAGCTTTAACTTCTTTTCCCATTTGAGTTTTTGTTTGACTAATACTTGTTTCAACTAAATCTCTAATTATTTGTTCCACATCACGCCCAACGTAACCAACCTCAGTAAATTTTGTTGCTTCAACTTTTATGAAAGGAGCGTTTGCAAGCTTTGCTAAACGTCTAGATATTTCTGTTTTACCACAACCAGTTGGACCAACCATTAAAATATTTTTAGGCAAAATTTCTTCTTTTAAATTTTCTGGCAACTGCTTTCTTCTCCAACGATTTCTTAACGCGACAGCTACAGCCCTTTTGGCTTTTTTTTGACCAATTATAAACTTATCTAATTCAGAAACTATTTCTCGGGGACTAAAACTAGATTCCATATTAAATTTGAATTTCCTCAATAACTATATTGTGATTAGTATAAATACATACATCGGCAGCTATACCAAGTGACTTTTCAGCAATCTCTTTGGCGTTAAGACTAGTATTTCCTAACAATGCTTTTGCAGCACTTAACGCATAAGGTCCGCCTGAGCCAATTGCTAAAATTCCATCATCTGTTTCAATAACATCGCCGGTTCCTGATAACAAAAGACTAACATCTTTATCAGCAACAATCATCATTGCCTCCAACCGCCTAAGATATCTGTCAGTTCTCCAATCTTTTGCTAACTCTACACACGCCCTTTTTAGTTGGCCTTTATATTGTTCAAGCTTGGCTTCAAGTCTTTCAAAAAGGGCAAAAGCATCGGCCGTAGATCCTGCGAAGCCAGCAATAACTGATTCATCTTTTCCCAATCTTCTTACTTTTTTTACATTAGCTTTCATGACAGTATTACCAAGACTAGCTTGTCCATCTCCAGCTATAACAACCTTATTTTCTTTTCTAATTCCAATAATTGTTGTCGATTTTATTGTTTTTTTTGACATATTATTACTTTGTTTAGATGGCTATTTAATTTGTTTAATCAAGTGATTGGGCTAGAATATAATTAGTTTCGCTGATAAAAGCGAATAATAATGAGAAAAGGCAATATAAATCGTAAAACAAAAGAAACAGAAATCATCTGTTCAGTTAACTTAGATGGTACTGGAAAATCAAAAATTTCGACAAGTATAGGTTTTTTTGATCATATGCTTGAAATTTTGTCTCACCATAGCCTGATAGATATAAACTTAAATGTTTGTGGTGACACACATGTAGACCTTCATCATACAGTAGAAGATGCTGGCTACGCACTTGCTGGGTCAATCGTAAAAGCACTAGGTTCAAAAGAAGGTATAAGAAGATATGGTTTTTTTTACGTTCCAATGGATGAATGCTTGTCTCGCTGTGTAATTGATTTCTCAGGAAGGCCTGAGTTGTTTTGGAAAGTAGAATTAGGTTTAAAAAAAATAGGAGAAATGGAAACTGAGTTATTCCATGAATTTTTTAAAGCCTTTACAAATGAGGCTAAGTGTAATTTGCATATTGAAAATCTATACGGTGTTAACAATCATCATATAATTGAGTCATGCTTTAAAGCTTTTGCTAAAAGTATTAGAATTGCTGTTGAGGTTGATGAAAGGATAAAAAACATTATACCATCTTCAAAAGGCGTTCTTTAATTTTTCATGAAAAAAAAAGTTACGATAGTTGACTACGGTTTGGGCAATATTGTTTCTGCTCAACAATCTTTTTTGAACGTGGTTCAAAAAAACAACTTAAAAGCTGATGTCATTATATCAGATAAACCAGAAGATATATTTAGTTCTACACATATTGTTCTACCTGGTCAGGGTGCATTTGAATCTTGCATTAAAGGACTTAGAAACATTAACGGAATGATAAATGCACTTGAAGAAACTGTATTAAAAAAGAAAATTCCTTTTTTGGGTATTTGTGTTGGAATGCAATTGCTAGCAGAAAAAGGTTTTGAAAATGGAATTCATGAAGGCCTTGGTTGGATTAAAGGATCTATAACAAAACTTAAATCAAAAGATTTAAAACTGCCTCATATGGGTTGGAACAACACAGAAATCATAAACAATTCGTCTAAAATGAAATTTATTACAGAAAACAAGGATTTTTATTTTGTTCATAGTTATTTTTTTGACTGTTCGAATAAACAAAACATTATTGGCATTACAAATTATGGGCTAGATTTTCCTTCTATAGTGGGTGAAGAAAATATATATGGAGTTCAATTTCATCCTGAAAAAAGCTCAGCGCAAGGCTTGGAATTAATTTATAATTTTTTAAAACTATGACAGCTAAATTAAAAGAAAAAATATTAATAAAGGTTGAAAAACTTAAATCCATTTCAGATTTAGACTTGGCCGATTTGTGTAATATTACTGAACAGGCAATTAAGGCTGGAGGAGGATTTGGATGGCTTAAAGTTCCGCCAAGAGAAAAACTCAATAAATATTGGAAAGGACTTGTAGTTGTTCAAAATAATATTTTAATTGTTGGAAGGCTTAATAATGCAATTGCTGGAACGCTTCAGATAGTTTTGCAACCTCCAAACAATGAGGCACAAAAAAATATAGCAGCTATAACCTCACACTTTGTTGCTCCTTGGGCAAGAGGACACGGATTAGCAAAAAACATGATTGATTATGCTGAAGTAATTGCAAAAGAAAATACATCTTTTTGTATTCAATTAGATATTCGAGAAACTCAACAAGCAGCAATTCAACTATTTAAATCAAAAGGATACATACAATGGGGAGAAAACCCTAACTATGCTTCTGTTGAGGGAAAAATAATTAAGGGTTTATATTTTTATAAAAACATTAAGTGAAATTTATTCCAGCTATAGATCTTAAAAATAATCAATGTGTTAGGCTTGAAAAAGGCCTAGAGAACAGATTAGAAGTTTTTAATACCAATCCAATAGAACAGGCAAAAATTTTTGAAAACCTCGGCTGTCAGAGGTTGCATATAGTTGATCTTGATGAAGCATTTGGTAGACAAAATATAAACAAAGAAACTATTTTAAAAATAAGAAACGAAATCAGCATACCTATAGAGCTTGGAGGAGGTATTCGAACCATTGAAGATATTTTTTTCTGGAAGAACAAAGGTATAGATTTTTTGGTAATAGGATCTTTAGCAACCAAAGATAGAGAGTTAGTTATTAATGCTAGTAAAAAATTTATTGACTCAATTTACATTGCGGCAGATGTATTAGAAAACAAAATTATGATTAAGGGGTGGGTAGAAGATTCAAAACTGACAATTGATAATCTAATATCCAATTATAGTGATAGCCCAATAAGAGGTTTTATTTTTACAGATATATCACGCGATGGTTTGTTAAGCGGCCTTAATATTAATTTAATAAAAGATCTTTTTTCCAAAACAAATAAAAATATTATTGTTGGCGGTGGACTTTCAAATTATGGAGACTTGGAAAACCTCAAGAGTGTTGCTAATAAAAATAAAAATCTAGAAGGTGTAATTGCAGGAAAATCTATATATTCTGGAAAAATAGAAATTAAAACAGCATTACAAAAATTTTTTCTATAATGTTGAAAACAAGAATCATACCATGTTTAGATGTTAAAAATGGCAGAGTAGTTAAAGGAATTAATTTTGTTGATTTAGTTGATGCTGGCGATCCCGTAGAGCAAGCGGGCACATATTCGAAGCTTGGAGCAGATGAAATTTGTTTTTTAGATATTGGCGCCTCAATTGAAAAAAGAAAAACAATGATAGATATTGTTTATAAAACTGCTGAAAAAGTTTTTATACCCTTAACAGTTGGGGGAGGAATAGAGTCTATTAATGATATAAGGTCTTTGCTAAAAGCTGGAGCAGACAAAATATCAATTAACACAGCTGCAATACTTAATGATAGACTAGTAAAAGAATCATCAGAAAGATTTGGCAGTCAATGTATCGTTGCTGCAGTAGATGCAAAAAGAATTGAAAATGACTGGACCGTTTTTTCTCATGGGGGAACAAAAAATACAGGAATTAATGTTTTGAAGTGGTTAGAAACTTTGCAGAATGAAGGGGCAGGAGAAATACTTTTAACCTCTATGGACAAGGATGGAACAAAGACTGGTTTTGATTTAGAATTATTACAAAAAGCAACAAAAATTCTTAATATTCCAGTTATAGCAAGTGGTGGAGTTGGTGAATTAAAACATTTTAGAGATGGGGTCAGTGTGGGGGGTGCAAGCGCATTACTGGCTGCTTCTGTTTTCCATTTTAATATTTATAGTATATCAGAAGTTAAAAGTTATTTAAAAAATCAAAACATAGAAGTTAGACTTTAATGAAAAAAAAATTAAAAAAGGATAATTTGAAAAACATTACTTCCCTAGAAGATTTGTATGAAATAATAAAAAAAAGAGATAAAGAAAAAATAAAGAAATCTTACACAAAACAATTACTTAGAAAAGGAAGCAACACTATTGCCCAAAAAGTAGCTGAAGAATCAACTGAATTAATAATAGATTATTTAGATGGTTCAAAAAAAAGAACAATTGAAGAGGCCTCAGATTTAATTTATCACATCTTTGTTTTACTATATTCAAAAAAAATAGAAATTAAAGACATACACAAAGAGCTAAACAAGAGACACAATGTACGATCCAAATAATATATTTGCAAAAATTTTAAGAAAAGAAATACCATGTGATATTGTCTATGAAGATGAAAATGTTTTATTTTTTAATGATATCAACCCACAGGCTAAAGTTCATATTTTATGTATACCTAAAAAAAATGTATCAAATTTTAATGAATTTTTATCACAATCTGACAAAGAAAGCATCATGCATTTTTTTGAAAAAATTTCTGTAATAACAAAAGAGTTAGGTTTAGATCAGAGTGGTTTTAGGTTGGTTACAAATAATGGCAAAGATGCGAATCAAGAAGTTCCTCATTTTCATATTCATATTTTAGGTGGGGAAAATCTAAAAGGAATTAGATAATTTATTCGTTAATAATTACGTAATTAACTATTTCTTTAACACCTTTTATTGTTTTTATTGCATTAATCAGCGCTTCAAGCTGTTCTGGTTTGCTTGTGATTCCTGCTATGTAAACTTTTCCTTTAATGGTTTCGAAATTATAACTAAATGATCTTAAACCAATAGTTTTAGCTGCAAGAGATTTTGCCTGAGTGTTTATCCATAAGTCATTCGCATATTCTTTTAATGTTGATTTGTCACCAATTTCTATTTCATTTACAACCTCATTAACTCCCTCAACTTCCCAAACTCTTTTGACAGCATTTATTCTTATTTCTTGACTATCAACTAATCCAGTTAATAACACTCTACCCTTAATAACGTTACTATTTATATTTATAAAAAGATTATCATCTGATTGTAAAAATTTTGCTGAAATATTTAGTTTAATTGTTGCATCATCTACAACGGTTCCCAAAGATCTTTCACCTTCTGCAACAACCATTGTTGTTGCGGCACCCGAACCCAAAACATTAACAGGAGAGCAACCACTAATTAGAATAAAAAATAGTGATGATAAAAAAATATACAAAAATTTAATCATTTTTTAAATTCAAAGCCCTTTTATATATTTCTCTTTTTGAAATATTAGTTAATATATGCACTATTTGAACGACTTCGGTCAAAGAAAATTTTTTTAATAATTTTTTTATTTGTAACTCAATTTTATTATCAATCTCTCTATTATTATTTTTTGCTGATCCTTCAATAATTACAACAAATTCTCCTTTTAAATTTTTTTCATCTTTAAGAATTTCAGTATTTATATCTTTTGCCAATCCTCTAAAAATTTTTTCGTTACTTTTTGATATTTCTTTACATACTGCAATTGGTCTTGTTATCTTATTATCTATTAAAGATTGTATAAATAAAATTAGCCTATTTCCTGATATAAAATGAATAGAGGTTGACGTGAATTTATCAATTTCTTTCACTACTAAATTAATAGATGTCTTATTTTTAGGAACAAAACCACAAAATCTAAAGTCATGGATCGCAAGACCTGCAAGCTGTAATCCGGCAATTACTGATGAAGGGCCTGGAACAACAGTAATAAATATATTTTTTTTTATATAATCCTGTAATAAATTAAAACCCGGATCAGATATCAAAGGAGACCCAGCATCAGAAATAAGCGCAATTGAAGAGTTTTTTTGATAATTTTCAATATTTTTAATTAGTTTTTTTTCATTATAATCATGTAATGCAAATAATTTCTTTTTAATGCCTAACTTATTTAATAGTTTAAGAGAATGATTAGGATTTTCACAAACAATATAATCAACCAAGCTCAAAACCTTTTTTGCTCTAAGAGTTATATCTTCAAGGTTTCCAATGGGAGTTGATACTATGTACAAGCCTGTTTTTAATTTATTCATTCTAATTAATATTCTATTTACAGTGTCATGCTCACCAGTAAATGATTATTTAAATAAAGGAGTAATTAAAGAAAAAGAATCTGAAAAAGTAAATATCGATTTGCTAGCAACCCCCTCTATTCAAGAGATTAATAAAGAAGAGGTTATGGTTGCCAAATCGCCTATTATAAAAAATGAAATATCAAAAAAAATTGAAGTAATTTTACCTAAATATTCAAAGACTGAAATAACAAAGAGCTTAATAAATTCTTTTGAATTATCGATTTACAAGAAAGAAATAAAAAATATTTCACTTAATATTAATCACTACAATGATTTTAATGAATTAAACGAAATAATGTTATCAAAAACAGAACCAGGTAAAATTTTTATTGGAACACTAAACTCTGATGCTACAAAAATTGTTCAAAACTATTGTGAAAAGGATATTATTTTCTTTTCTTTTGCGCCTGATAAAAATTTAGCAAAAGATTGTGTTTATTTAATTAATTTTTTCCCCGAAGATGACTTAACTGCATTATTTAATTTTTTTCCAGAGGATTCTAAAATAACATTATTATTTCCGGAGAACTATTATGGTTATAATATTAATAATATAATTGATTCAATTGCTTCAGAAAGTAAATCAATTTTAATTAACAGAGCTTCTTACAAAGAGGATCTAACAAATGCTAGAGAGGCAATTAAAGAGCTTGGAAAATATGAATTGCGCAAATATGAATTAGACAGACAAAAAAAAATATTAGAGACAAAAAATGATGAAGATTCAAGAAAAGCTCTAAAAAAAATTAAAAAATTTGAAACATTGGGTGATGTTGATTTTACGCACCTAATACTTCCTGATTATAGTATTAGACTTTTAGAAATAGCTCCACTTTTACCATTTTATGACGTTGACCCAGATAAAGTTCAGTTTGTTGGAACCGGAGTTTGGGATGACAAAGTTTTTTTTGATGAGCCTTCATTACAAGGAGCAATTTTTTCAGGCATTGAGGAGTTTAACAGAAAAGATTTTTTTGATGACTACGAATATATACACAACGAAAAACCACTTAGAACTGCAACAATACCATATGATTTAACAGGTTTAATATCTTATATAATTGATAAAAAAATGAATACCCAAGAAGTGCATGATTTTTTAGAAAAGGGTGATGTAAAGTTTGATGGAATTGATGGCAAGTTTTATTTTTTAAATAAAATAATTTTCAGAGAATTAGATATTTTGCAAATCAAAGATGGGGAAGCAAAAAAACTATTCTAAACTTAATAAATATTTTCTCAATTTTTTTATGGCAATTTGTCTATGGCTAATAGAATTTTTTTTGGTAAGTGGCATTTCAGCAAATGTATCATTATAATTTTTTGGTATAAATATTGGATCATAACCAAAGCCCTTAACCCCTTTAATTTTTTTAGATATTTTGCCTTCTATCTCTCCATTAAATAATAAATGTTCTTTTTTATTTATAACTAGGCAAATACTAGTTTTAAAAATAGCTTTATCATTGTTGGCCCTTTTGATTTCCAAGGCTATTTTTTTGAATGCATCAGTTAAGCCATTATTTATTTCTAAAAATTTTTTTGACTTAACTCCCGGATTGCCATTCATAGCTTCTATACAAATCCCTGAGTCATCTGCAAAACAAGGTTTATTAAAAATATTATAACCATAAGAAGCTTTAATTTTTGCATTTTCTTCAAATGTCTTTCCTGTTTCGTTAGGAGATTCTACTTTTTCAAATTCATTCAAGCTTAAAAGTTTTATTTCTAAACTAGAAAACATATTTTGAATCTCAAATATTTTATTTTTATTATTTGAAAAAAAAATTACTTCTTTCACTTTTTATAATGATAAAATTTCTTTTTGTTTTTTTATTATTGTCGATACACCATGCTTGGCCAAATTAAATAACTCTTCAAATTGCTCGGTACTAAAGAAATATTCCTCTCCAGTAACTTGTATTTCTGCAATTTTCCCACTTTCACAGATTACAAAATTTGCGTCAACATCTGCATTAGAGTCTTCAAAATAATCAAGATCCAAATTAGCTTGATTTTTAATTATGCCTGCTGAAACTGCACCAATAAAATCTTTAATTATTGGTTTTGTTAAATTGTAGTTTTTTTTTAAAAAACTTACCGCTTGATACAAAGCCACAAAACCACCACTTATAGAAGCAGTTCTTGTTCCACCGTCAGCTTGGATTACATCACAATCAATTTTAATTTGTCTTTCTCCTATATTTTCAAGATTGATAATTGATCTTAAACTCCTACCAACAAGCCTTTGTATTTCTTGTGTTCTACCAGTTTGTCTTCCTCTTGATGCCTCTCTATCAATCCTTGTGTTGGTTGAGCGAGGTAGCATACCATATTCTGCTGTAACCCAACCTTTTCCAGAGTTTTTGAGCCAGTGGGGTGTTTTTTCATCAATTGAAGCAGTACATAATACGTGCGTATTCCCAAATTTTACTAAGCAGGAACCCTCAGCATGCAAATTGACGTTGATTTCAAAAGATATTTCCCTCATTTGATCAAATGTTCTGTTTTCTCTCATTTTTTTTCTTCTTTTTATTTTGTTAATTTTTTATTATTCATTTAATATTTTAAAATACCAGTATGTCAGAAAACTTATATTTAGAATTGAGCGATAGATCAAAGCAAATATTTAAAAGTGTTGTTGAAACATATCTAGAAACTGGAGCAGCATCTAGCTCAAAAGCCATTTTAAAAAAAGAAGATATTAATTTATCCTCATCTTCTATAAGATTAATATTGGCAGATTTAGAGCGTGAAGGACTTTTGTTTGCTCCACACACTTCTGCAGGGAGGTTGCCAACTGATAAGGGCATGCGCCTTTTTGTTGATGGATTATTAGAATTTGGAAGATTAACTGAAGACGAACAAGCAATAATTAAACAACAATGTTTGTCAAAAGGATCAAGCTTTACAGATGTTTTGGATGAGGCTTCAAAACTTATATCAGGTTTATCAAATCATGCCGGAATTGTTGTAGCTCCAAAATATCAAAGTTCAATAAAACACATTGAATTTATTCGCATAAATCATACACAGGTGATGTCAATTATTGCAAGCACTAAGGGGCACGTAGAGAATAGAATAATAGATGACGGAGGAACTTACTCTGATAGTGTATTAAGAGAAATATCTAATTTTTTAAATAATAAATATTCTAATCAAAGTATTCAAGAAATTAGGAACAAAATTAAATTAGATATTAAAGACTCAAAAGGCAGAATAGAACTTCTTTCTAAAAACCTAATTCAGAAAGGAATACTAGAAATAGCCCCCAATTCAGAAAACCCATATATTTTTTTGCATGGCCAATCTAGTTTATTGAAAGATGACATTATTTCTAAAGATTTAGATCAAATAAGAAAATTGTTTGATGACATTGAGAATAAAACAACTTTTGTAGATATTTTAGAAAATACAAACTCTGCAAAAGGAGTTCAGATTTTTATTGGATCTCAAAATTTTTTGTTTAAGCACTCTGGTCTTTCTATGGTAATGGCCCCATATAAAAATAAAGAACAAAAGATTATTGGAGCAATTGGGGTGGTTGGACCTATGAGATTAAATTATGCTAAAATCGTCCCTTTAGTTGATTATACATCTAAAATTATAGGAAAGGTTTTAAGTTAATGAATAAAAAAGAAAAACAAGATAGCTCGCAAGAAGAAAAAAATACAAAAAGTAATGAAATTCAAGATGAAATTAAAAATGAAGAAGAAAAGAACATGGATGAAAATACTAAAAAAGAAGAAAATACTGAAAAAGAAATCATTAGTTCTTTAGAAGAAGAAATAAAGCTGCTGAAAGAAGAAAAGTTAAGACTTTTGGCAGAAATGGAAAACTTACGCAAGCGTACAGAGCGTGACAAAATGGATTCAGTCAAATATGGAAGTGTAAATCTAGCTAGAGATATATTATCTCCTAACGATAATTTGACTAGGGCATTAGATGCTATACCTGAAGCAGAAAAGAAATCTAAGACAGTTACAAACTTAATCGATGGTTTAAAAATGGTTCAAAAAGAATTTTCTACAATTTTAGAGAAACACGGAGTAAAAAAAATTGAATCACTCGACAAGCAATTTGATCATAACTATCACCAGGCAATGATGGAAATAGAAAATGATAAAATCGAGGAGGGAATAGTTGTTAATGAAATGCAAAGTGGCTATATTATGCATGATAGGCTTTTAAGGCCATCTATGGTTGGGGTTTCAAAAAAATCGAACAAAGACAAGGATTTTTCAACTGATAAGGATAAAAAAAAGCCTTAATTTAAAAGATTTCCCCCCTTATCCTTGTATTCTTATTCTTATTTCCCATATTCTACATAGAACAATAATAGTTCAACAAACACAAAAAAAGAAAGAGCAGTTTTTTATATGTCAAAAGTTATAGGTATTGATTTAGGGACCACAAATTCATGTGTAGCTGTTATGGAGGGCAAAGAAGGTAAAGTCATTGAAAACTCAGAAGGAGCCAGAACAACACCTTCAATGGTTGCTTTTACCGAATCAAAAGAAAAATTAGTTGGTCAATCAGCTAAAAGACAAGCGGTTACTAATCCGGAAAACACTTTGTTTGCGATCAAACGTTTAATAGGAAGAAATTTTTCTGATCAAATTGTAAAAAAAGATAGCGATCTTGTTCCATACAAAATCGTTAAGGGAGACAATGGCGATGCATGGGTTGAATCTAGAGATGAAAAATATAGTCCAAGTCAAATAAGTGCATTTGTCTTACAAAAAATGAAAGAAACTGCAGAAAGTTATTTAGGATCGCCAGTAACTCAAGCTGTTATTACTGTTCCTGCCTATTTTAATGATTCGCAACGCCAAGCAACAAAAGATGCGGGGAAAATAGCTGGGCTTGAAGTGTTGAGAATTATTAATGAGCCTACCGCAGCAGCATTAGCTTATGGATTAGATAAAAAAAAATCTGGCACAGTTGCTGTATATGATCTTGGGGGAGGAACATTTGATATTTCAATACTAGAAATTGGTGATGGTGTTTTTGAAGTTAAATCTACAAATGGTGACACACACCTAGGAGGAGAAGATTTTGATTTAGAAATAATAAATTATCTTACTGATGAGTTTAAAAAAGATAATGGTATAGATCTTCGTAAGGATAAACTTGCACTTCAAAGATTAAAAGAAGCAGCTGAAAAAGCAAAAATTGAATTATCGAGTAGCACAGAAACAGAAGTAAACCTTCCATTCATTACAGCTGATCAAAATGGTCCTAAGCATCTTACGATTAAGTTATCTCGTGCAAAATTAGAAGCCATAATAGGTGATTTGCTTAATAAAAGCTTAAAACCTTGTGAACAAGCACTAAAAGATGCCGGATTGAAAGCTTCTGATATTGATGATGTTATATTAGTTGGTGGTATGACTCGTATGCCAAAAGTTGTTGAGCTTGTTAAGAACTTTTTTGGTAAAGAGCCAAATAAAGGAGTAAATCCAGATGAAGTAGTTGCAACTGGTGCTGCGATTCAGGGAGGAGTTTTACAAGGAGATGTTAAAGATGTATTACTTCTTGATGTTACACCATTATCTCTTGGTATTGAAACTTTGGGCGGTGTTTTTACAAGATTGATTGATAAAAATACTACTATTCCAACAAAAAAAAGTCAGGTTTTTTCTACTGCAGAAGATAATCAGAGCGCAGTAACAATTCGTGTTTTCCAAGGAGAAAGAGAAATGGCTGCAGACAATAAATTGCTTGGTCAATTTGATTTAGTTGGCATACCCTCGGCTGCGAGAGGAATACCACAAATAGAAGTCACATTTGATATTGATGCCAATGGCATAGTTAATGTTTCAGCTAAAGATAAAGCTACAGGTAAAGAACAGCAAATTCGTATCCAGGCTTCAGGAGGATTAAGTGACGAAGATATTGAAAGAATGGTTAAAGAAGCAGAAGAAAATGCTGAAGCAGATAAAAAGAAAAGAGAAACAGTTGACTCAAGAAACCAGGCTGACAGTCTTGTTAATCAAACTGAAAAAAACATCAAAGAACATGGTGATAAAATTTCTGAAGAAGACAAAAAAAAGATTGAGTTAGATGTTGAGGAACTTAAAAAAGTTAAAGATGGTGATGATTTAGATTTAATAAAATCTAAAACCGAGCAACTAGTTCAATCTTCACTCAAGCTTGGCGAGGCGATATATAAACAGAATCCTCAAGGAGATTCTCCTCAACCCGATCCAGAAGGGGCAGAACCTTCATCAGATAAGAAGGATGATGAAAAAGTTGTTGATGCTGAATTTGAAGAAGTTGATGAAAATAAAAAAGATTAAATAAATTTAATTATTTAACAAATAGGATCTAAATGGCCGATAAAGATTTCTACGAAATTCTCGGTGTCTCTAAAGGCGCGAGTGACGAAGAAATAAAAAAATCCTATAGAAAACTTGCAATGAAATATCATCCTGATCGCAACAAGGATGATAAACAAGCTGAAAAAAAATTTAAAGAAGCCAGCGCGGCGTACGAAATTTTAAAGGATCCAAAAAAAAGATCGGCCTATGATCAGTTTGGTCATGATGCATTTCGTCAAGGAGGTGCAGGTGGGCAACATGGATTTGGAGATTTTGATTTTAGTGGTGGATTCTCAGATATTTTTGAAGAATTTTTTGGAGGAGGCTTTGGGACATCTTCGAGAAAAAGAGGCCCCTCAAGAGGAAGTGATCTTAGATATAATATGTCTATTTCTCTTCAAGAAGCTTTTAAAGGTAAAAAAACTGAAATCAGAATACCTGGTTATACCGGTTGCGATCTTTGTGGCTCTACCGGTAGCGCAGATAAATCAGGGCCGAGCACATGTTCAACATGTGATGGCCATGGAAAAGTCAGATCTACATCCGGCTTTTTTTCAATTGAAAGACCTTGTCCTAGTTGTGGAGGTGAAGGTTCCTCAATAAAAAATCCTTGCTTAAAATGCAGTGGTACGGGACAATTAAAGAAACAAAAAACAATATCTGTCACAATACCACATGGTGTTGATACTGGAACAAGAATTAGAATAACTGGAGAAGGTGAACCTGGACAAAGAGGAACCGGCAACGGAGATTTATATATTTTTGTGGAAGTTCAGAAAGACAATCTTTTTGAAAGGCAAGATGAACATTTGTTTTGTCAAATTCCTATATCCATTATCACAGCTATATTGGGTGGGGAAATAGAGGTCCCAACTATAGAAGGAAAAAAAGCAAGATTAACTATTCCTTCAGGCACTCAGTCATCAACACAGTTTAGATTAAAAGGGAAAGGCATGAGTATTCTTAGACAAAATAGAAGGGGCGATATGTATGTTGAGGCGAATGTTGAAATTCCAGTAAATCTTACATCTAAACAGAAAGCAGTGTTATTAGAATTTGAAAGAGAGGGCGGAATATCAAAAAAACACAGCCCTAAATCACAAAGTTTTTTTAGTAAAATAAAAGAAGTTTGGGAAGATTTAACTTAATTTCTTTCCAATCAAGTTTCATCAAAGTATAAGAAAAAGATGTCAAAAATAAAAGTTGCTGTAGCTGGATGCTTGGGAAGAATGGGCCAAGAAATAACAAAAGAAGTTTTACTTAATAAAAATCTATCTTTTGTTGGAGGATTTGAACATGCATCCCACCCCGATTTAAACAAAAAATTGAATAAAATTACAAGCATCGATTCTGATTTTATAATTACAAAAAATGCTGATCAAATTATTAAAAAGGCTGATGTTCTGATAGATTTCACAACACCAGCTTCAACATTAAAAAACATTAAGAAAGCAGCTATCAACAAAACGGCAATTGTTATTGGGACAACTGGAATTACATCATATCAAAAAAACAAAATAAAATCTTATTCAAAAAAAATCCCAGTACTTATGTCTTCAAATATGAGCCTTGGTGTTAATTTATTATTTAATCTAGTTCAAAAAACATCATCTATTCTAAACGACAAATATTATGATATTGAAATTTCAGAAACTCATCACAAACATAAAAAGGATGCGCCTTCAGGTACTGCCATTTCGTTGGGAGAATTTGCTGCCGCGGGAAGAAAAACAAATTTTCATAAAGCTAAAGTATTAGACAGAACAAAAAAAATGTCCTCAAGAAAAAAAGGTACTATCGGATTTTCTGTCTCCAGGGGGGGTGAAATTGCAGGAGAACATAACGTTAGTTTTATAGGTCAAAATGATAGGATAGATCTTTTTCATAAGGCTAACAATAGATCAATTTTTGTAAATGGAGCTATTGAAGCTGCAATTTTTGTAAATAAAAAAAGAAACGGATTTTTCAGTATGCAAGATCTTTTCTAGTACTTTTTTGATAACTGATATGAGTAGAGAAAAAATATAATTATTAAGTTAAGTTAAAATTTTTATAACAAATTTGGATCTTTTCTTTTTCATTAATTATGTTCCCTTTTTTGTCTCTTATCTCAAAGTGTTTTACTTTTGGATTATTTATCTGATTATTAAAAAAAAGAAACAACCTACAATTATTTGTATCAAATCTTGTCATTTTTGTTTTACCATCAACTCTTAGCATGTTTGGTTCACCAAGGCTTTTTTTTATCTCTAAAAAAGATTTATTTACAAAACTTACTTCAATTATTTTTTTTTGTTCAATAACCTTTTTTCTTTCTTCCTTTTTTTCAACCTCAACAGTTTCCTTTTCTTTTTCTATGAATATTTGATTTTCAGTCTCTAAAGAATCAACACCATCTTTCTGAGTTTTTTTAGCTTCTTTTTTTTCTCCAATGTCTGTTATTGTTTTTTTGATACTTTCAGTTGCTTTTGTGACCTCTTTCGCAACTTCAATAGTAGAACATCCAATTTGGAGAAAAAAAATTAAAGAAAAAAATAATATCCGCATTGCTCAAAGAGTAAAATAATTATATTCTAAAAACCAAATAATGCTTACATTAATCAAATCACCATTCATAGAATATAAATTAACAATTTTGAGAAATAAAAACACCTCAAACTCATTATTTAGGCAAACTATGAATGAAATAAGCTATCTTATTGCTGCAGAGGTATTGAAGCATTTAGAATTTAAAAAAACCAATATTCAAACACCACTTAAAAAAACCAACGGCCTTTCATTAAAGTGTGACCCAATTATAATACCAATCCTAAGAGCAGGTCTTGGACTTGTTGAAGGATTTGTAAAATTTTTACCAAATGTAGAAAAAGGACATATAGGGCTTTATCGTGATGAACAAACTTATCAGCCAGTTGAATATTTATGCAAGTTACCCAAAGTTAAAAATAAGATTGTTTTAATTTTGGACCCTATGCTTGCAACTGGAAACTCTTCATCTGCCGCTATAGATTTAGTAAAAAATAAAGGTGTAAAAATAAAAAATATCAAATTGATTTCGCTACTAGCTGCTCCAGAAGGAATTAAAAATCTTAAAAATAAACAAAAACAACTTCATATTTTTACCTGCAGTATTGACAAAAATTTGAATAAGAAAAAATTTATTGTCCCAGGTTTAGGAGATGCTGGAGATCGATATATGGGTACTTAAGTAGAAAATTTGTCTATTTATCCACCATCTCATTTTTAAAATAATTTTTTTTTGTAATAAAAATGTTATCAAGGAACTATCTATAATTCTAAAAAAAGGGAGACTTTTAGTATGAAGAAAATTTTAAGTATTTTTGTTGTTTCTTTTGCACTTGTATTTTCTACAAGTTCGTTTGCAAACACAATAGGTGTTATTTATGACTCTGGCGGTAAGTTTGATAAATCTTTTAACGAACTAGCATACAATACAGCTGAAAGAGTAAAGAATGAATTAGGTTGGGGAATGATTGAGTTTGAAGCTGCTAACAATACTCAAATTGAGCAAGGAATGAGAAAAGTTGCTGATAGAGGAGCTAGTTTAATTGTTGCTATGGGTTTTGCTCAAGCAGATGCTGTTGCAGCAATCGCTCCAGAATATCCTGATATAAATTTTGTTGCAGTTGATGTTTGTTGGGTAGATGATCCTGCTGGGAACATATACCAAGCATGCTACAAAGAACACGAAGGTTCTTTTTTAGTAGGAATGATTGCCGCAATGGCATCAACATCTGGTACAGTAGGCTTTGTTGGAGGAATGGACATTCCTTTAATCAGAAAATTCCAAGGTGGTTATGAGCAAGGTGCTAAATATGTTAATTCAAACATTGAAGTATTGGCAAACATGACAGGCACAACTCCAGAAGCTTGGAATAATCCAACTAAAGGAGCTGAGCTAACTAAAGCACAAATAGATAATGGTGCGGATGTTGTTTATCAAGCTGCTGGTGGAACTGGTATTGGTGTTCTTCAGGCTGCTGCAGATGCAGGAATATTAGGCATTGGTGTTGATACAAATCAAAACTGGATGCACCCAGGTAATATGCTTACTTCTATGTTAAAGCGATTAGACCTGCAAATTTTCCAACAAGCAGAAAAAACAGCTGCAGGAACTTTTGAGTCAGGAATTCATATTCTTGGTTTAGCTGAAGGTATGGTTGGCTATGCCA
>MDTG01101568.1_pt1 | contig 48452 bp, 67 predicted proteins | sample 811421 | NCBI WGS metagenome assembly MDTG01 (sample SAMN05326645, study PRJNA326480) | marine metagenome | isolation source: seawater | place: Pacific Ocean: South East | collected 2011 | reverse complement strand
TATGTTTGTGATGAACTTCAAGATCTTATTCTCCCTCCACCAGAACCAGAGCCAGAACCTGAACCTGTTCCAGAACCTGAACCAGAGCCAGAACCTGAACCTGAACCTGAACCTGAACCTGAACCTGAACCTGAGCCCGAACCAGAACCTGAACCAGAACCCACCATTGATGGAATTTTTGATAATATAGGTACATATGATAATATTAGAGACAATTTTGTAGATTTAATTCAAGAATCAAGTAATGGTGATATACTTTTTACTGAGGAATTTTTTGATTTATTTCCATCTAATCTTAAGAAAATAGGAGAAATAAGTGAGCTTTTAAATAAATTAACTACTATAGTACCAGCATCTAGACCACCTACTTCTATAATAAGAATACATACAAGCGCTTTACCACCATTATTATCTTCAGTAATCAATGTTCCATTAACACGTGTATTAACATTGAGTGATATAGTAAATGATGATACTAATTCAAATACAAGACAATTTGATATAAATAATCTATCTATTAATGAAGGATTTTATATAATTTTAGATGTAGGTGAAAGTGTAACAATAAATATTACAGTAACATTAAGTTTACAAGTTTTTAGATTATCAGATAGTACTTATGAAGTGACAGAAACAGAAAATGGAAATTCTACAACAATTACAAGGATGGAAGGATTTACTAATACTTTGGGTGGTGTATTAAATTATGCGCTAGGTTCAGTGAGTGGTAGATTACTACCACAATCAGAGACAGTAGAAAACCCTTGTAATACTTGTAATAATCAAACCTCAATTGTTAAAACAAATTTCAAATCCACACGCAAGACGATATTAAAACAAAATAGAGCGATGCAGTCTCTTTACATAAGAAATATATCTGCTTTGAATAATAGTGTAAATAATAAAAATGAAGGTATTAAAAACAATAGTTATAAAAGATATTTAGATAATAAAGTAGCCAAAACATTATCCAAGTTAGATAAAACAGAAACATTAACAGGTTATAATTGTAAATGGAAAAATTGTTAATAAAATTTTCATTTTAATTAGTAATAAAGTAGATTAGAAATAATTACATAAAAAGATTATATAATTATTTTATATAAGGTAAAAATGTCCAAAGAAGAAAATGTACAAGTTGTTGAAGCAAAACCAACTCATGAAGTGGGTTATCTAGAACCTAGCGAAGAATTTACATTAGCAGAAGAAGATTATGAGGAATATGTATATGTAGAAGAACAATATTGTGGTCCATTAAGTTGTTGTATTGGTTCTGTATTTTTCATTTTATTTTGGCCAGTAAGTTTTTTAGTAGCTTGTTGTCCTTGCGATAAAAGAATAGTAAAAAAACATGTTGTTCGTAGATAATTTAAAATATTTTATAAATTAAAGAATGAAAATAGCATTAGGTTTTTTTGGTATAACAAGAAGTTTAAAATATAAAATTGGTTCAATAAAAGAAAATCTTGAAATAAAAAATTGATTTAAATATCAATTAATAATTTATAATAGTAAAATGAATAAAAAGACTGCCGATATACGTTTGAAACCTTTAATAAAATGGAGTGGAGGAAAAAAAGATGAATTAAAACAAATAATTCCTTACATACCAGAGAATTTCAATATTTATTTGGAACCATTTGTAGGTGGTGGAGCTGTATATTTTCATTTATCGCCTAATAAAGCAGTAATAAATGATGTTCATAAAGAATTAATTGATTTTTATAACGCAATAAAAAATGGGAAACGTAAAGAGATACATGAATTTATGTCAAAACATCCAAATGAAGAAGAAACTTATTACGAAGTTAGAAAAATGGATATAAACAATTATTTAGATAATGCGAAACGATTTTATTATTTGAGAAAAACATGTTTCCGAGGAATGTTAAGGTATAATAAGAAAGGAGAATTTAATATTCCATATGGAAGATATAAGACACTTGATTATAGTGATATGTTAAATAAAGATTATGAAACATTATTAAAAAGAACTGAAATAGAAAATAAAAATTTTACTTATTTATTTGATAATTATAATGATGAAAATAACTTTATGTTTTTAGATCCACCATATGATAGTGAGTTTACAGATTATGGTTATTGTAGTTTTGGAAAAGAAGAACATAATAAATTAGCAGAGTGTTTTAAAAATACAAAAATAAAATGTTTAATGATTATTGGAAAAACACCTTTTATTGAAAAATTGTATGAGGGTTATATTGTCCATGAATATGATAAGAATTATCGTTTTAAACTACATTCAGGTCGTGTAGGAAATGAAATAAATAAGAAGCATCTTGTTATAACAAATTATTAGTCACCAATAATAATTAGATTTTTATATAATTTAATCAAACATATTATTTGCCAAATTATTAATGAATTCAATGTACTGTTCTTGTGAAAATTTAAAATTAATATTTAACATGTCAAGATATTGATTAACACCAAATAAATTACTTTCAATTTCACTATATTTTTTTTTAATTACACTTTGAATTTCATCATTATACAGATATCTTAATGCTAATAAACACCATTTTATTTGATAATCAGGATATTGTTCTTGAAGTTCATTTACTATTAATATACATTTTGTGTAAGTTGATTTAGATTTCTCAGTATCCAAATTGATATTAGATTTTAATTCAGCATAGTATATAATTTTTTTATTTTCATCAATAAATAAATGATCACGTTCTTTCTTACCTTTTGTATTTTTTGGTTTAATATTTTTTAGTAAACTATATTTTATAATTAAATCACTTAATACTTTTTCATAACCATTACCTAGACGAATACAATCAGATTGTGAAAGAGGTCTTTTTACTATATATGATAAAGAAGATATGTCTTTTTTTTTATTAGATTTTGTATTTTTAACATATTCATTGTTTTGAATTATGTTAACAATATCTTGAAAAGTTGGTTCAAATATTTCTGTATTAATTGATGTTTCTTGTAATGTATTTTTTGTATATGATGTATAAATAGTATTATTTTCTGGTATAATTTCTAATTCAGACAACATATCATTCATATTAATTGTTTTTATTTATGTATTTTATGTAAAATGTTTTTTTATTTATTGATAACGTTTTTCAAATAAAAAAACTCAATTTTAACGGTTAAAAAAATTTTAGTAACTCTTAATAAAAATAGGAGTAAAATAACAAAAATGAGTATTTATTTTTAATAATAATTATTGAAAATATGACAAAATAATCTTATATTTTCATTAGTCGTTATTGAAAATAGTAATTAAACAAAAATATTATAACATACAAAAAAGGCTTTTCCTCGCCGTTTTTGTAGTTGTTTGTTTTATTTTTTATTTTTTATTTTTGTTTTTTATTTTAGTTTTTGGTTTTTATTGTTGATTTAATATTAAAGAATTATATAAATCATTCATTTGACGTAATAATTCATTTCCTTCCCTCTCTAATTCTAGACATCTATTATTAAAATCATTTTCTGATGATGTTATACTTTCAACATCTTCTTCATTTTCTTCTTCTTCTTCATCTGATGACCACGAAACTTCTGTTCCATCTTCAGCGTTAACTCGTGTTAAAATTGGTACAGCTTCTGGTATAACATTATCTTCTTCATCCCAAGGAACTACCATAGCAACAGATCTTGTTAATCTTGGTGGTGGTCCAAATATTGGTGTTTCTTCTAATATTATATTTTCCCAATTTTCAACAATATCCATTTGTGATATTGTTACAGGATCACTAAATAATTCTTGATTATGTTGTTCAATATCCATATTATCAGGAGTAACAACGCGTGGTATCATTATTTTATTTTATAAGTTAGTTTGTTATAATTTTAAATTATCTGTGGATTATATTTCAATTTTTTAAAGCTGTAATAAATAAAAATAAGAAAAAAAGTTGAAGTAAAAAAAGATGATTAGGTAGGATAAAGTAAAAAAACTAAAAAAACTAAAAAAGTAAAAAGAAGTAAAAAATATAATGTGTTCTACGATAACACTACCGTCAGTATGTATTCCTCGCGTATATTACAAGATGACAGATCAAGATGTAGCGGGGGTATTTAATGAGGTGTTTGGTGAAACGTGTGTAGATCATGTAGATATGGTAGAGCGGATAGATCGTAACCAAGGTTATACGTTCTATATTGCGTATGTTCATTTTAATGAAATTCGTGATTTAAACGCATTTGAACAGTGTGGTGGTTATAAGTTTCTTGAGAAGATAAACGCAGATGAAGAAGTCAAGTTGGTTTACAAGGATCCATGGTTCTGGAAGGTTCGCCGCAATACAAAGACAAAGCATGAACGACGTGGACCACGCATTCTCACAGAAGAAGATACCGCAGAATTTATGGAGTATCAAAGGAAGGTAATCGCACAACGAAGCCGCAAGCAACAAATTGAAGAAAACCAGCACCAGAGCCAAGCAGAAGAAGCGTAAATATTGTTCACGGTACGCGGTTTGAATTGTCAGGAGGTGGTTTATGATAAGAACTAATAAAAAAAACATAAAAAAAACAGAAAAGGGTGTAAAAACCCACAAGTCTGGATGCCCGAGAGGTCTAAGGGGGACGACTTAAGATCGTCTGGCATTGCCGTGTGGGTTCGAACCCCACTCCAGACATTTTTTATTAAGAAGTCCTGAAAATGAAAAAAAAATTGAAGCAGATTATGGTAAAATGTAAGTTAAATATATGAATCTTACTAGCAAAATAAATAAATATGGGAGTTTACGGAAAGCAAGAGAAGGCCCCTGGTTACCAAAAGGTATCAGCCGAGCGCGAAAAGTGGCAAGAACTCAAGGAAAAGTATCTTACTTACTTTTGGTTTGTGGAGGTATTGGAGGATGAAATAAACTCTTACGAAGAGTATCTGCGTGACCAGCCCTGGAAAGATTGGCAAGAATACTGCAAACTTGTTTGGTCAGACAAGAAAAAAAAGTGGATCTATGCGTCGATGAACGCCGAGGAACGCTTGTATTGGCGAACGCTGAGTGTGGGAAACGGGATGAAAGATATCGATGATTACCGCGATGTTATCAAAATTCCATCATGGAACTATGAATCGTGCTGCGTTCTCGAAGATCTTCTAAGCGAAAGGAAAAAGGCCCTTATCTATCAGTTATACAAGGAGGAAAAGGAGAATAAAAGCATGGGAAAACAAGACAACAAACCTAGGAGCAGGTCACAAAAAAAAGTAAGGTTTGAATGAAAAAAAAAAGAAAAGGGCGAGGAAAGCCCAATTTTTTATTCGTGGTCGTTTTTAAGTAGTTGGTGTAATATTTGTCTCATATATTCTATTTTATATTGTTTGAAATATTTTTTTTAAGTTAGATTAAACAGTACTACGAGACAAAAATTTATAAATAAAATATATAAAAAAGTAAAATACTAATTATTTGTCTCATAGATAGTATATTAGATTGTATAAAAAAATTGATTTCTGATTATTATTATTATATATTTGAATAAAGAAGCAAAATGAGTAAATTTACGAATATGAATAAATTGCAGAAAGAGATATGGATTAGAATGAGAAATATTTTCAATATTTTGGATTTGAATAAATACAAGAAATCTACAGTGGATGATCTAAGATATCTTTGGTGTGATATTGATTATATTCATCGTAACCGTTACTTACTTGAAGGAAATAAATTCAGTGTATGGAAATCATTTATTGATAATAATTTGTTGATTTTGATTAATATTTTCCTTCATGATATTTCGGTTGAATTTGATAATTCTTGTAATGAAGCAAAAAAAACACGCATAACAAGATCAATGGCAGCAATTCATATGAATAATACATTTGATTATAAAAGAATGAGCCAAGAAATTTTGGAAAAGGTAAATGAAATATGTGAAAATAATGTAAGGAGATCGTCAAGAATTTCGCAAATTGAAGCATAAATGTATAAAAAAATAAAAAAAATAAAAAAAATAAAAAAATAAAAAAAAAATAAAAAAATAAAAAAAATAAAAAAAATAAAAAAAATAAAAATTGAAAGATAAAAGTACCTTTTTTATTTATATAAAAAGATTACTATATTGGATTATAATATGTCTCTTCCAGAAGAAATAACTGAAAATATTATAGATACGAAAAAATATTTTGAACGTGTAGAAAAGACGAAATTAGCTCTACGAAGATTTGAACGTTATTATAGACAATATAAATATATACTTCCAGAAGAATGGAGTGTGAATTCATTTCAAGATTTTATTAATATTTTCATACCTATTTTTGAAAATAAAGATCTAGTCAATGAAGTATGGTTTAAAGAATATCATAAATTACTTTTTCAAGAATTTTTGGTTGAGTTTTGTGTTGTTTTCAAAAAATATACTGTTCTACAATATGGTAAGGGTTATGATGATTTTGTGTTAAAAGTGATAAAGGTTGTAAAGCATAATCTTATATTACCTTTGTCAGAAATGAAGAGAAATGTTGATCGTATGTGTTAATAACCTAATCTAACCCTATTCGTAATAAAAATATAAAAAAATTGAAATGATTTATTATAGTTTTTTACTTTAAATAACAACAAACGATCGTACCAATAAACAATTATATCAATTGCGAATATGTCTTTTGAAGATGCTTACGTCCAAGCTTTTGCGGAATTGACCAAGGCTCAGCAGTTTCATAACAAGAATAACAGCAGACACAAGTTGAACTACAACACCATGAAGCCAGAAAATTTCAAGACATCGTTCTTCTATTCTCGCCTTTCAGAACCCATGCGATCTTATATCAAGATCATGTATGATATTAGCCTATATGGTAATAATATTATCAGTGGATTTTTCCGGAATGTACAAGAGCGTCTACATAACTGTTCTGTCATTTGTAATTCACAATTTGACATTGAACGTGTGTATATATGTGACTTTAAAAAAACAAAAACAATGCTTGTTCCCTCAGATATTTCCCAATATGTAACCCTAAATAATTTTATTATGTCTATTATTATGGATACAGAGCTTCTTTCATTTGCCTCAATTAATCAATGTAAACGTATGAAACAAAAAACTCATTATTCTAACGATACTTTGCTCAATACTCTTCGTAAAGCTGTTGATAATGGAAATGAAATAGTACTCGGGAAATTCAGTGCTGCGCTTGTATGGATCCTTCATTCCAAGGATATGAATGTCGTACAAAATGCGTCCATGCTAGGCACCGGAATGTCCTATTGTAATGGCTTCAATAATGAATCGCGGATTGTACGCTCTAACCCTTTATTAAGAAAAGAAAAAACTCATACCACAATCATGTATAAAGAACCAGAAAGAGAAATAGAAACAGAAAATATCACAGAAAAACTACAAAAAGAGGACGCATATGTTCCAGATTCTTGGGAAGATTTTGAATTATAGATCATATTTTAACCCATTATTTACTATACATAACCGCTATTTTACCTACATTTTTTGTCACTCATTTCTCGTTTTTGTTACTCATTTCTCGCTTGCTCTATTTTTCGTAGATTTTACACTTTTTCAAACGTGTTCGTTTTTAAGTAGTTGACCAACTTTTTTTAAAATATACGCTTTTTTTCAATTTTTTTCGTTTTATTTTTTAGCTAGATTTCACTGTACTACGAGACAAATTTATATAAACAATTAGTATAATTTTTTGTATAAATTTCTTGTATAAATTTTGTATAGATTTTTTGTATAGATTTTTGTATAGATTTTTTGTATAGATTTTTTGTATAATTTTTGTATAATTTTTGTATAAATTTGTCTCGTAACTTTTAATTTTAATTCTCAAAAAAATTTTGAGAAATATAATTTGTCTATTATTTTTTTGTCAACTTAAATTTTGTGGAAAAAACATGAAATTGTTGTGGGTCGTTTTTAAGTAGTTGACTGTTTTTTGTGATTTTATATCAGAAAATCATATGTATTCTGGTTTGCTAGCAAGATTGTAGTATATCACACAATGAAATAAAATACAATTTAAGAAAATAATAATATGATATTTTAAACAAATATGGAAAATAGTTGGTTTAATATTATTGACTATAATAGCATAAAAATGAAAGAAAATATACCAAAATGGTTAGAAGATGGTGTGAAAGATGATAAATATGTAATTTTAGATAAAAATAATTATGAAATTAAATGCGAATTTATAGAAAGAGAAATGAAAACAAATAAAGATAAATTAACTGCTTTGGAGATTGTATCTATTACTAATTCAACCGCATTTAAAGTTGATATGGACCATAAAGAAAGAATTATACGTTGTCTTGAAAGTAAAATTTCACGCACAAAGAAACATAATGAAAACGCGCTACAAACACTCAAAGATTTACAAGAAAAATATAACGAATTAAAACAAAAATGTGATAGTATTCAAGAAATTATAGCAAATATGGAAGAAAATACAAATGATACATCCATTGAGTTATCTTCATAAAAAAATTGAAATGATTTTATAAAGATAATTTGTAATGTAAAAATAGAAAGCTTACTAGAAACTCGTATTAAATATGTGTGAAAATGTTGTTGATGAAACGTATGGACACATTACAGAAATGCGTAATGTTCTCAATACTATGTTTACACTGTACTTTTCTAATGAAAAAGAAAAATTACGTAAATTTTGTATTGACAATAAAAACACAGTAAATCATATTTATTTCTTTCATCAAGCATTGAACGAAAAAGGAGAGAAAACAGACGTGAAAAAGATTTTCGAAGAAATAAAAGAATACTTGAATGTTTCAATTTCAAATGAATAAAAAATTGATATCATATTTTGGGCATATCTTATATGAATAATATGGGAAATACACAATCAAAATTAGGAGATATTGAAGAAGAAATTATGACGATCCCAATTCCAATGAAAATAAAAGACTATAATCAAGAAATTCATGGAGAATGGATCAAATATACTATGTCAAAACCTGGACATAGTGTAGGAATTGGTGGAATACATATATTTGATGTATATGTTTTGGTACAAGATGATAAAGTTTATATGAAACCTGTAGAAAAAATACTAACTTATGAGTTTGAACAACTATTTGGATTTGGAATAAGTTGTGATCGCTATGATGAAAACAAGGTAATTCAAGTAACGTCACCCGAAGATTATAAGAAGTTTCTTATTGATGAAAATTAGAAAAAAAGTGAGATCCACCAAATATCCATTCTCAATATTAGCATAACTCTTATTACAAAAGTTTAAAAAACCACAAAAATAAAAAAACAAAAAAACAAAAAACAAAAAAAGTTTTTTTATTTTAATTCTTATTAATAATAAAAAAATTGAAGTAGATTTCAATAGATAATAACGTAAAGTAGAAAATATCAAAAATATCAAAAAAAAAAACATGATTTCAAAGGCAATTAATAAGATAATTCCAAGTGATATTTCATGCTTAATTGCGGAATATATTAAACCAGATAAACTTGATGTTAAAATTCAAAATGAGATAAAATCAGAATTTGTATATAGATTATTCAAAAATCAATATGACGAATTCATTGATGAAGTAAATGAATTGAATGAAAAAAAAGAAAAATTTGGTGAAAATATTGAAGAACCTTTTACTCCTTTCATATTTGAATATTTGGTGGATTGTATGCCACATGAAGATTTTAAATTTTATATAGAATGTCTGAAAAATCATAAAGAAAAATGTAAATGTGAATATTTTATCAGGGCGATTGAAACTGTTGTTGGATGGGAGCAACGAAATCTTTATTATGATGATGAATATTATGTTGACTATATCAATTCATATTATGATGACGCAAGTGATATTTAAAATGTATTATTAATTTTAAAAATATATATATTTTTTGTCTCATGTTTTGAAAAAAAATTGAAACATATAAAATACAATTTATTGTATTATTCAGAATACAGTCACCTGCCTTATCCACCCACCTAACAATATGAACCGAATTCTATACAGAGATCACATGTTTGTATATCAACAGAATGGTATAAATATATATTTAGATAAAGAATTATGTTCAGTGAAGCAAGAAATGTTATCAAATTTGTTCATGAAACATCGCAAAACAGAGTTGAGTGAAACATTATCAGAATATTATAGATCAGCACTTGAAACTATAAAAATGATTAAACAACACATACTATATAATGACATATTCATAAAAAATACTATTGTTTATTACAATTGTAATGAGGAATATAAATATGATTTGAAACAAATAATTGCCGATGTTACAATTTATTTATTTGCCAATATAAATGATGAACTTGAGATAGATATAGATGAAAATCAAATAAGAAATTATTGTTATGAATTGGAAGATTTAACAGCAGAGCTACTTAGACACTCTGATATACATAATATGGCAATGACAGCATCAGATGAATAAATTATATTAAAAAAATACTACTATAAAAATTTGAAATTAATAATATATATATTTTTTGTCTCGTGTCTTGAAATAAACAAAGTTCAAAATGTTTTCACCAAATGTTTAATTATTATATATTGTAATAGTAAATGTGCACAAAAAACATAAGTGTAACCATATTACAATATATATGTTTTAGTATTTTATATATCATGGTTAGCTTTAATAAATTTATAGGTTTACTTATATCATTATTAGGATTTCTTACAGCTTGGAGATTACATTATACGGATAATTATGATATTTATACTATAATAAAAGCATATTTAGTTATTTTTTTAGCTCTATTGATATTTTTATCTATTACAAATTATATACCAAAATACATATTTAATAGTACAGCCACATTATTATTATTCATTAACATATTTGTATTAATATTTTCTTTTGATGTAATATCTATAAAAGAAATATGTATTATTATTGCTATACTATTTGTTATCATAACTATCCCTTCATTCATTATAAAAAATAATAAAATCTTTATGAAGTCAAATTTAATTGATAAAAATGTATGGGTAATATTACAAACTCTGATATTAGGAATATTCTATATTTCAAATGAACATTTTTACACAGATAATTGTATATATTTAATTATGTTTAGTCTGATTTTGCCAATGATAATCCACTTTACTAACAATAAATGGCTTGAATCACGACTATTATTTTTAACGATAGTAATTTTACTTGACCAATATTATTAATTTAATTTACCATTAAGTATATCGCGATTTGGATGTTTTACATAAAATGTTTCATCAAAAAACGGAACGCGTACCTTATAACCTTGAGGTCCATTACCATTTTTCCAGGATATACCATCTATTATTGTACGAGATTCTTCATTATATACAATACCGTCATATTCAATAACTATATTACTTTTGCCACCAAATTCATCATATCTTAACTGTTCTGTTACAGAATGTAATTCTTCAAGCTCTCCATAATCTTTATTTTTCGAAACTCTTTCATAGAAATTGTAATCGTCAAGGAGTTTATATATTTTTTTACTTTTAATATTGCATTTTATTCTTGGACTGTTATAGTTAACTTTGTATTTAATTGTTTTACTTGAAAGTTTTGTATTATCTATTAATTCTACATCTGATGAAACTCCTACAAACATTTTATTGAGATTATCTTTAAAGACATTACTACATTCTATCATTTTATCTAATTTCTTATTGTAAAAAAAACTTACAATTAAATCATTTTTGTTTGAATAAGGATAATCAGTATAATATAATATAAATATATTCCAATTCTTTGAATAATTCATAAACCATATATAATTTGTCATATAATGATAATCAGTACCAATATATCTATCATACCAAAATACACAATTTGTTGATAGTGTGTTATTGACTTTAATCTCACTATTAGATATAAATGATTGATCATTTAAATATTCATATGGATATATATCACTTATTCCACCCATTTTAATAAAGTTACTGAAATATGGAATGTATTGATTTAATATTGAAATAGCACAGTAATTATCACGAGTTGTTATATATCCATTTATTTGTATGTCTATATTGTTGTATTTAATATCGGTATGAATTTTTCTATTTTGTAGTTTAATTCTAGTTTTATATTTAAAATTATTAAAATTGATTTCACTTATACATTCATCATCCGTTGTATAAGAATTATAATATTTTTTATTAATTTTATCATTAAATTTTTGATTTTCGCCAGTATTAATATTTAAAATATGCAATGAAACTAGTATGTAATCATCATATTTACCTGGACGATTTATAACAAAACAATATTGTATGTCATTAACGAAAAAATGCATATATTCATACCAAAAATTCCATTTTTTGTCATTCAAATCAATATAAGTTTCTTTTAATAAATTATTTCTAATATATTGATTTTGAATTTTATGTAAATTATTTGATAAATGTCCTATCATAGTAAGTGGAAAAACAAAAAGGTCTTGACCAACATATGTTGGATAATATATATATTGAAATAAGTAAAGAAGAGGTATTATCAATAATATTTTATGATTTTTATAAAACTTTTTATAAAAATTATTATAATATCCTTTTTGTTTACAAAATACTATATAAATTAGAATAGTAAATCCTATATTTTTCACTAATGAATAAATATTAAATTCAGATATGTCATAAATTTTCATTATGATTACCTGAAGTAATATTATTAAGAAAACATAGAAATATAAAAACATTATATATATACTAATATATAAATTATATAGTAAATATTTATTTTTTTATTGCTACGCGTATTCCTAAAATATTTACATGTGTTATTCCAAACATCAGGATATTAATAAAAGCTAAATGCTTTGTAAAGAAAAATAATAATTAAAAACAACTTAAAGGTTAATGGTTACTATAATATAGGTAAGTAATAAGTCAGGATGCCCGAGTGGTCTAAGGGGGACGACTTAAGATCGTCTGGCATTGCCGCGTGGGTTCGAACCCCACTCCTGACACTTGTGTTCCTGTAACTCAGTTTGGTTAGAGTGGTGGTCTTATGAGCCGCAAGTCGCAGGTTCGAGCCCTGCTAGGAACATTTTTTATATAAAATTAAATTAAAATACTTTTGATAATAAAGAATTAAAAAATTGAAATAAAATTTATTTTTTTAATGATGTTAATAAAGATTATTAAAAAAATAGAAAAATAAAAAATGGCGATTAATTTTGTAAAGAAGAATGCGGTTCAATATAAGGGTACAATGAAACCATTATTCAATCAAGGTTTTTATGAATTTAAATATATAAAGGATGCTGCTCCAAAGTTAATAGAAGGAAAAACAGATACAGTTATGGGTAAGTATAAATTTCTTGGTTATATTAAAAAGCTAAAACATTTTACAACAATCTATAATGAAATTTATGTGAAAAAAATTGATAGTTATCACTATGATGATACAAATCAAAAATGGTGTGATAAGAATAAGATAATTTATACATATCAACATCCACAACAATATAAATTATTAACAATAAAAGATAAAAAATATTTCTACGATGTAAATAACAAAGATACATATAGATATGATCCAGTAAAAGAAATAGTTGTTTACGCAGGTATATATAATGAGAATTTAAATAAAGTTATTCTCAAATCAAAGTAATGTATGTTTATAATATAATTAAATAAATCATAATAAAAAAATTGAAATAAATAATAAAATAATAAATATTTTTTTATTTTGAATATAGATGAATTATCTAAAAATAGATAATGTTATTATTAGAAAAACAAATATTCGTTCATGTCAAGAAGTATCTGAGGCAAATGTAAGATATATTTTTAATAATTATTTTGGTAAAGATTACATTGAAAACATTATGAGTACAGAAAATAATGAAAAATATAAATTTCCAGTTTTAGTTGAATTCAAGAAAGTTATTATCAATGAAGATTTAAAACAAGATTATATTGATAAAATTTATGAATTCAATACATATTTCAAAAATAAAGATTTAATGAAACTTTATGTTGATTTAAATGAGATTTGGACATTAAGTAAATCAAAAAGTAATACAAGTATAATTTCAAATTCAACGAATGATTGTGATATAAAAATTATAAAAGATAAACAAGATGAGTTAAAGTTAATTAGTGAAATGATTAAACTTAGTACAGCTGAATTATTTATATGGAATTTAGATTCAAAGATAAATCTAACTAATACGTTTTTGAATTTAATGAGCCATAAAAGTAAATATGAAATTGCGGAAATGATGGGTGGTATTCTAGATGAAGATGACTATTTTGTGAATGAATACAGACAAACTACAGATATGTATAAAAAATACATTACCAGAAAATACAAATATCAAAATATATCAGAAAATATTATTGATGAAATTGAAGAAAATCTTTCAAAAATAAGAATGAATTCTATAGTAGAAAATTCAAGTATAAAAAAACCACCAAAAATAAAAAGACAATGTGCTGATAATGAAGCATTTGAAAGATTTCACGGAATAAGTTTTGATGATAGTTTAGCCTCGTTAAAAAATTGAAAATATTATTATGATAATAGTATTGTGTAATAGACGCGCATTAGAGAATAATATGGATCAAAACGGACAATGTATTGAAAATATGGAGCAACCGATAATTTCAAATAATATTAATGAAATAAATAATGAAAATATTATAATGAATAATTTACAAACTCCTACAGATATTAATTCGTATGATAATTCGTATAATAATGATGAAGATGTTATTTATTCAAATATAGGTAATATAATGAATAATGTAGATACAAAAAATATTGTGAATAGTGGAAATATACAAGAATATAGTTTAAATCGTGTAAATAAATTAATAAATTATATATTTGATTGGTTTGGATTTACTACATTAATAATATTTTGTATATCAATATATTACTTGATATTTTCATTTGTTTATGATGTTTATAAAGGTAATCCCATTATTGGGATGATACTAATTACTTACTTATCAATGAAGTTTACCAAAGAATGTTATAAAATCATAAATAAGTGAAAATATAAAATAAATTAAATAAATTAAACAATAAATTAAACAATAATTATTATAATGTTATATATAAATTTTTTTAATGGAAAATACGCAGCAACTATCACGTGTTAATCAAATGGAAGAAATCCAAAGAAAATGTCTTGAAGTATTCAAGAAAAAAAATCATGATTATGGAGATGCATTTGCGAGATTTGGTGTAATAGGTGTATTAATGCGGATCGAAGATAAACTTCAAAGACTAAGAAGTATTGATAAAAAAGGTGTTCAGCTCGTTGACGATGAAAGTATGAAAGATACTTTATTAGACTTACATAATTATGCTGCGATGGCGTTGATCTTGATGACAGAATAATTTTTATAGTTTGGGTTTTGGTTGTCCATCTGGAACAATAATGACATCATCCATCATACATTCAAAATCGCCCCAATTCATTTTTTTGACAAGATCATCAACTTCATAATTATACAAGTATGTTTTACTAGATTTTGGTTTCTGCTTGATAACAATGCTTGCCCAAGATATGGTAGTTGTATTTGTTTGATTACTTGTCTTATTTTCAGGAATATCTATTTGAGGATATATTTTTGCGAACTTGTTTTTAGATGGCGAAATTTCACCAAAATCAAAGTATGGAGTAGACATGATTTCACGTAAACGCTTTTTTTGTTATTTTTTGTTATTTTTGTTATTTTTTGCTGTGTTATTGGAATAATAAAAATGTAAAAAATTAGTTTCAATTTTTTTGATCGATAAAAAAATGAAATGGATTTATTGAAAACTTATATATGATACATAGATAAAAAATATACAATAAAACGGTATTAATTGTGTAAAAGCAAGACAACATGGAAAGCGAATGCCAATGTTCTAGAAACTTCTTGTTTGAACTACAAAGCGAAAGTTTGAAAATTGAACGGAAAACAGTTTACAGAAATGATGAGATTACAAAGTTTAAACTGAAAGGTCCTATATACCAAAATCAAGTAAAATTTGGTAAAAAAATTACAAACAGGTTCTTGGATAAATCAAAATTTCTTGTAATGGCTATTGCACCAACACAATCGGGAAAAACTGGTAGCATGATTTCAACGGCAATGTTTATGTGTAAACATAAAGACATAAATCTTCCACAAGAAAATGTATTTATAATAACAGGATTGTCGTCAAAGAATTGGGTACATCAAACACAAGAGCGTTTTCCTAATCAGATGTATAATAATATTTATCATCGAAACACTTTAGATAAATTTGTATTAAACGTAAAAGACAAGAAAAACGTATTAATCATTGTTGATGAATGTCAATTTGCGTGCTTACCAAAACAGGCATTACATAAAGCATTTAAGAAAGCAGGATTAATGGACATAAATAATATTATGAAAAATGATGTTAAAATACTTTTGATTTCGGCAACACCAGACGGAATAATTCATGACATAAACAGATGGAAACAAGGTGCTGTTGTAGAATATATGGATGTTCCAAGTAATTATGTTTCAATAAATAGTTTACTTGAAAACAACCAAATATTTCAATATCAAGATTTATGTGGTTATGACAAAACAAAAGAAAAAGTAGATGAAGATGTATATAAAAATATTATGAAATTAACAGAATTTCTTGGAGAAATACCAAAAAATCATTTAATACGAACTCATAATAGCAAACTTCATGATATTACAATTAACAATTTCAAAAAGTGTTTCGAAGAATATGATTATGAATATTTATCAGAGTCAAATATAAACATGTTTGAATTATTGGAAAAGCAACCAAAAAAACACACATTTATTTTCATAAAAGAAAAACTAAGATGTTCTCATACTATAAACAAAGAACATGTTGGTATTTTATACGAAAGATATACACAAACTGTAAATGATTCAGCAATAATTCAGGGATTTTTGGGAAGACTTACAGGATATCATAATAATAAAACATGTGTTGTATTTACTAATATGGATACTATTGATAAATACAATAACTTGATAGAGAATAAATTTGTTCCAGATGATAACAAAATTATAAATGAAAAAATGAAAGATCATCTTTCTAGATTAGAAGATATAGAAGCACGTGAAGAAGGAAAAGAAGTTATTGAAAAAATAATTGAGCAAAGAATGGAATGGAAATCAAATAGTACAAGGAAAAAACACCCTTACACAAAGGGAACATTTATGTGTGTAGAAGAAGAATATATAAAAAAAAAGTTTTATATAGAAGATACGGAAAATAGGGAAAATAGGGAAGATATGTAAATTATGAGTAAACAACAAATTTTTTTTCTAGATTATTCAATAAATTTTATTTAATATTCGGTTAAGTGAGTTATCTTTATTATAATAATAGATAACAAACATTTTATATTGATCACCTTTACCCAAACTCAATTTTGTGGTATATGAATTAATATACTCATATATTTGTTCATAGTAAAATAAATAAGTCAATGGGTTAAATGTTATAAAGTTTTCTAACTCGGTGTCATAAAAGTGTTCATTTTTAAAGTAACTAATATCATTTCTTAAAAAAGGAACAACATTATTTTGCATTAATCCATATTTTTTATGTAAAATACATTTCATAAAGCCTTCGATAAATTTTTTCCAATTTATTTTACAATTAGCATGATGAATATCACCTTCTAATATAGTTTCATAATGAACTGTAATGTAATGATCATTAATGTCTTCAAAAATAAAGTCGCATATAAAATTAGATAAATCATCCATCATATTATTGAATTTTTTACTTATTAATTTTTTTATAATACTTTTTGTATATGACATAATAATTAGTTATATGTTATATGTAAGTGAATAAATTCAAAATATAATTTCAATTTTTATAAGTGTAACTTTTAATTTATATTGTTTTGATTTAAAGAACAAGTAAAGAATATTCACTATAATAATCATGGAAAGGACAGAACAATTGGCCAAAAATAAAATGAGAGATATGTTAGATTTACTCAAGACAAAAGATTTCAAAGAGGAATTCATTGATGCCGTTAATGATGATATTGATATTCCATTAATGCGTGAAAAAACAGAAGGTAAAATATTCAAAAAAATATATGATATTATGTTGAAACAAGTTGAAAAGGCAGTAAAAAATCTTGAAAAAGTAGAATAAATAAAATTAAAATATAAAATTAATATTTCAATATATGAATTTAAAATATTAATTCTATTGTATATATGGAGATGCCAATTATGGTAAGTAATATTGAACTAACAAATAATCCAATGCGAAATAATTCAATACAAAATATAGAAGTGATTGAAGAAACATCATCAAGTGAAGAAATATCAAGTGAAGAAACGATTTTTTCTTATGAAAAAAAAGAAAAATCAACATTGGAAAAAACAAAATTGATTGTATTACGATTATATGCTGTCTTTTTTCATATTACTATATTTTCAATATTTGAGTCTTTATTTTTTTGGTATTATATTACAAACCAAGAAGATAAGGCATTGAAAAATCAATTCAATGATGTAATTATGTTATCAAATGTTTTATGTTTAAATTTGGATTTAGATTTGGATCCAGTATATGAATATCTAAGAGAACAAAGAGTTAGTTTTAATAATAATGTACCATTACATAACACATTCGTATTAAATTCATTTTTACTTTCATTTATAGTATTTTTGAATGTTATATTAAAAGCGTTAAAACTAAACATTAAAGAAGAAAATATAAAGGCAATACGTAATAATTCATTGTTATTTTTACTACTTTTTATTTATGAATATTTATTTTTTAAAAACATAATTTACAATTATAAACCAAAATCTATTTCAGAATTAACATTGAAAATGTTTAATAAGTGTATTAATGAAAATTAATTCCAAGGTACTGATTTATCATTCATACATAATTTTGTCTCAAGATGTTTAAAAAATAACCAAAAAATATATTTATCATCTTCTATATATTCATGATTGGATAGTATGTATTCGAGTTTATCACCAACATATTCATTGTAAAGATGATGTCCTTGATGATAAATTATATTTTCATCGTTAATAATAGGTCTTGCTAATCTTGACGGCATTATAAGAAGATTATTGCTGCATGCTACATCAAAATTAAGTTTTTTAATAATATCATGGTTAACAAATTGTTTTGGAATTATGTGATGATCTTCAATAAGTCCTTGTTTATAATTTGCTCGTTTATATTTTCTTCTATATTTCCCACCATATCTAAACATATCATTTTCTTTGTTGTAATCAAATATGGAATATGAACCACGTATTTGATTGAACATATTTAATCTAGTAACTTCGTAATTATAAGAATTTTTATTTTTAGCTCCAAACAAAAGAAAACAACATAATTTTTTAAGGTTCATATACTATATTATGTGAAAAAAAATAATAAAATGTAATAAAATGTAATAAAATGTAATAAGTATTAATAAGCGAATTTGATTAATTTTTTATAATAGTAAAAAACTAATTAAATTCTATGTCAACAATGTCGAAATCATTTTTATAAATAGTGCGTTCTTTGGATAATTTTCTAGCTAATTGTTCCATTGACTTTCTATTTTTAGATAAAATATTAACAGCTTGTTTATAACAAAAAACAACAATATTTTCAACTTCTTTATCAATGCTTTCTTTTGTATATTCACTCATTTTGTCACTATTCATAGCTAAATTTCTACCAAGAAATGGTTGTCCAGAGCCAGCATCATCATAAAGAGCAATATTACTTCCCATTCCAAAAAGTGACACATATCGTCGTGCTAAGCTATTTGCTTGTTTTAAATCGTTCGAAGCACCAGTTGTAATATATAAGTCTTGTATATCATCAAATATTTTAATATCCATATAGTTGTCTGTATAGAATGTTGTATTTTCGTAAAGAAGATATTCTGCGGCTCTTCCGCCAAGAGCAATCATAATGTTAGATAATATAAATTTTTTGGTTGGATAACTTTCAACAATTGGTTTGGGAGTAAATAATGTATATCCTCCAGCACCATTTTGATTTGCGTTAATAGTAACAGCTTGTAGATCATACATATCTCTAAAAAGATAAGCAATAACCGCATGACCAATTTCATGGTAAGATACCATATTGATTATAGGTTTTGGACGTATATCATTATTAGTAGGAAGTCCAATTGTCATTTTCTCAAATGCGTCATACATGTTTTGTGTAGTAATTTCTGTATTATTATTACGAACACTTAGAATTGCTGCTTCATTAGCCAAATTAGCCAAATCAGCACCTGAAAACCCATTTGTTAAAGAAGCAATATTATCTAAGTATGTTGAGTTTTGAATTAATTTATTACGAAAATGAATGTTTAAAATTTCACGTCTACCAAGAACATTTGGTAATCCAACAACAACTTTACGGTCAAATCGCCCAGGTCGTGTCAACGCGTTATCTAATATATCAGCACGATTAGTTGCGGCTAAGACAACAATTCCTTGATTTTTTTCAAACCCATCCATATTAGTAAGAATTTCATTTAAGGTCTGTTCTCGCTCGTCACTACCACCAGCAAAACCAGTACCACGTTGTCTACCAACTGCGTCCAATTCATCCAAAAAGATAACACATGGAGTAGATTCTTTTGCTTTTTTAAATAAATCACGAACACGAGATGCGCCAACACCAACAAACATTTCGATAAACTGAGAACTAGAAGCATAAAGAAAATTAACTCCAGATTCACCAGCAACTGCTTGAGCAAGAAGAGTTTTACCAGTTCCAGGGGGACCTTCAAGTAGAATACCACGTGGAATTTTAGCACCAGCACGTTCATATTTTTCAGGATCTTTTAAAAAATCAACAACTTCAACTAATTCATTTTTAGCTTCATCACAACCAGCAACATCATTAAAACGAATATCTATTTTTTCTGTATTAACATTAGTAAATGAATTCTTACCAAACATAGTTGGGTTCATAGGATTGATAAAATTATTGTTGTTTTGATCACTAAATCGGGAAGTAATTAATCTAAAAACAAAACCAACAACAAGATAAATTCCAAAGAATTGAATAACAAATGGTACATTATCAAGAAAACCATGTTTTGTCATGTCAAGAAAATCATAATTAATATGTTTTGCGTCTAATTTATTTAAAATATTATCAACCAAGTTTGGAAGAATTTTTATGTTATGAATATTATACAAGTCATATTCATTCAAACTATGATGATTATCAATTGCTATAATTTCCTTAATTTGATCATTTTCTGAAATAAAAGTAACTCCTTCAATGTTTGAATTTTGAAGTTCTTCACGAAACCTTGTGAAAGTCCATGGTGTTCCAAATGTTGAAGATGATTTATATACTTTTTGAGCAATAAAAGATGGTGTATCGTTATCAATTTGAATATTACGAATTATATTTTTGCGATAGTTTAATTTTTTTCCTGTAGTAGAAAATCCTTGTGCTGACGTAAGCAACAATCCAATTATCGTAATAAAATTATAAAGTTTCATTATATTATAGAGTATAAATCATTCTTTAATTCTTTTTGAAAATATAGATTAAATATTGAAGTTATAATTTATTTTAAATCAAAATTCAATATTAAATGTAAAAATATTATATTAATCAATATGATTTTAATTTTCTTTATTTTTATATTAATTTATATAATTAAATTTTGGTTGAAAAAAACAACACTAGAAGGAATAAAATATAAGATAGATGATTCGTATAAAAATAATTATAAAATTTCATTAAGTTTAATACCTGTATTCAATAGTAACTATGATAATTATCTAGAATTTTATAATATGATTGACTATATTGATAAAAGTGAACCAAATGATAATATGTATGAAAAAAGTAAAATATCAATAAAAATAAGACAATTTGGAAGAACATCAGCTGGAAGATTATATAATATTGAAAAGTTATTAAGCTATGCGAAAAAACGAAAAATATTTGTATGGATAGCAACAGTATTTACGAGCGATTTAGAAGATGAATATAATACATTTTTGTACTTTAAAAAACGAGGATATGATAACCTAGGACTTACATTATCGACACAAAACAAAGAAGTGTCGGAAAAAGTAGATAATTTATTGAAAATGAAGTGTAATATCAGATTGGTAAAAGGATATTACAATGGAGATATTAAACATTGGAATGTTGTCTCTAACATATATTTGATAAATGCTGTAAAATTAGTGAAATCAAATATATATCATTGTATTGCTACACATGACTTTAAAATAATTAATGAATTAAAATGTTATAATAACAATCCAAATATAGAGTATGCTTTTTTCTATCAATCAAAAAAATATGTATTTCATAACTTATTGCTTTATAATTTATCATTAAAACATAAATCATTCTATATACATTATGGAGATCCAATTTATTATTTACGAGACAATTTTTTTCATGTTGATAAATACAATATATGTATTAGGTTTTTGAATAGTTTATCATATTATTAATTTATGCTGTGTTTTCAGCATCATTTTGTTGATTTGCGGCACTTTGTTCTTCTGCTGTAACAATTTCATTTGATATCATTTTAATTCTATTGAGACATCTATCAGAGAAATTTTTATTTTGGTCAAGAAACTGTGTAAGTCTTATAATATAAGAATTAAATTCAAGTGTTAGTTTTTGTTTTTGAGACTCTAAATTCATAATTAAATTACCAACGTTAAATCCACGGGATTGTCTTTCAGTTGCAGTACCTATTTTTCTATCAAAGGAACCAATATCTTCAGCTAGTTCACGTAAATTAGCAGTAGTACAATTAATTAACGCAAAAATTTCATTCATATCATATTTAGCGGTAGGATCAGGTATAAATTCAGGTTCCGATTCAACCGGATTTCCTTCCGCATCTAAATGAGCTGGGTTTGATACCATTACAGGTGGATAAGGTGTCATATTTCTAAATTTTCTTTCTTTAACCTTTTCTTTAGTTGTGTTAGCTGGAATATCTTCAATCGCTAAAGCGTTTTCAATAATACCATCACAATATTTATATAAATCACCATAAAGCTTTTTAATATAAACATCTTTCATATGAACAAAAAAACTATGATCAATTTCTAAAGATTCGCGTTGAAATGTTAAAGTGTCAAGTGAAGTACCAACGTCATAACCTCTTTTTTGATCTGCTATTACATCTTGTTCAAAGTCTTTTACAGACATAATATCACTTTGTAAATTTTCAATAAATTTATCCATTTCTGCGTACTTGGAATTGATCATATTCAAAGTTTCATTATATCCATCTGCATTAATTTGGTCACGTAATTCGCTATTTGTGGGTTTGATTGCTGTCATTTCTTGTATAATTAATAATATTTAAGATTAATATTTTTACCAAAAAATCTATTTTATTATTTTATAGAAAAAAATTGAATGACAAATTAAAATTAAATACTTTATAAATAAAAGAAATTTAAAAATGGAAAATAATATAAGAAAACCAGATGAATATTTTAATGATGTTTTAATTGGTTCAAATAGAAATATAGAAACTAGTAATGAACAAGATGATGACATAGAAAAAGCAATTTCACAAAGTTTACAAGATTATAATGAAGATTTTGAGAGACAATGTCAAGAAAAAGTTATTGAAAATCAAATACAAGAAATATTACAACAAGAACATGATGAGAAAAAATTAATGATTGAAACAAGACGTGAAATGCTTGAGCCATTAATAATACGATTACTAAGAATTGATACTACTAAAAGATATACAAATATTATTGAAAATTTTATAAATTCTGGAAATGCTATATCAAAAGAAGAATATGATAGTTTGATAAAGTTTATTGGTAAACCATCATTAATATCACTTATAAATGATTGTATTCTTCATGAATAAAAAAATAGAAAAACATTAAATAGGTACATGAAAATAAAATATAATGAACTAATGACAAAACTTTCAAAATTAAATGATAAAGGCCAAAAATTAATTAATAAACATTTCATTAAAAGCATGAGACAAAGATGAACTCTATAAAAGAGTATTTCATGATGATTTGGATATAATAATGCTAAAAATGGGTCCGAATAAATACTTTGGAAAGTTATAAATTCATTAATTTTAATTAAAAAGTAGAGACAAAATAATCCTCCAATAAGACTACATATAAGTATGTATGGATAAAATAAATAAATGTAATTATAATGATTTGTTATTAATAATGGAATTAAGAAAAATACACCATAACTTATTGGAAATTTAATTGGATATATGATAATATACATTAATTCTTGATCTATATTCATATAGTATGTCTATATTAATTTAGGAATTTACTGACGTGGCAAAAAAAATTATTTTTTATTTAAATTTTTAATATAATTTTCAGTATGTTTTTTAACTTTTTTTACAAATGAACTTATTTGTCTCTTTGATGTATTAATTGGAATACAAAAATAACAACAAAATACATGATAATTATATTCACCGCCATAATTACGATTAGCAGTAAATGGATCTTTAATTTTTTTACCTGATGCGTCAACATCAGTTACTTCGGTTTGTCCTCTTTTATGTAACCAATGGCCAGTATCAACTTCTCGATAAAAATGATAATCTTTATCTGGAGCAATAACTAAAACTCCCCGATAATATCCCTTTTTACATTTATTTCCATACTTGTATTTTTGTGTACCTTTTATTTTTGTTTTGGGAATATATATTGTATTGTCACTATCCGCAATAACACGTTTCATTACTTCGTCACAGTTTAAATCTTTTGAAGACCAATGTTCAATACCAGAGACATAACCAGGTTGTGGTTTTTTACAATTATTATTATATTTACATTTTTTTATACCAACGTGATCAAAAGTATCCATAACAAAAGCATAACAATTATGACTTAGTTTTATATAATCTACTTTATTATACTTATCCATTAACTTTTTCTTGTTTAGGAAAATCTGTTTCATTGATTTACGAAAGGGATTTACAGTATATTTCTTTATATTATTGACTAAAACATTATTCTCAATGTCCATAGTATATTTTTTATTTTATATTTTAATATTAAATTAAAGGATTATTTTAAAATATAAATAAATTTAATGGCAAAAGAGTATTCAAATTATAGTCTTCAAGATTATTTGGTATTATTTCAAAATACAAATGTACAACTAAATGGTATTGATAGTCGTGTAAATTTTATGGATAATAGTTATACCATATCTGATATTACAAAATGTAAAGATTACTTAAAAATGACGTTAAATAATAAACCAGGAAGTAATGTTATAAGAAATACAGATTTTTTAAATAAAGGACAGCAATTATTGACTGAGAATTTAATGCAAAGAAAATTATCAAATTCTACAACAAGTGTATTTGTAAAACCTGTTAAACCAGATAATATATTAAATGGATTAGAGAAAAATACATACGATAATATGATGAATATTGATACACGATACATGGTTTCTTATAATTTTGAAGATAATTATTCCAAAGCATTAGAAAATAAAAACAATATGATAGTCAAATTAACACAACCAGTTAATAATGTTGTTGAATTATCATTAAATTCAATACAATTACCTTATACATTTTACAATATATCAGAGAAACGCAATAATAATTACTTTTATATTTATTTAAATAGTGATTCTAATAGTGTATATGAAATTAGATTGGAAGATGGTCATTACGAAAATGTAGATAATTTATTAACTGAAATAAATAATAAAATTAATGATAATGGGTTAGACACAAATGAAATTTATTTTGAAATGAATAATAATACTAAAAAAATTAAAATAGTAAACACAAGTAGTGATGATATTCATTTTGAATTTTTTCAAAGTAATAATAATAGTGATTTTGGTAGTGGAAATAATAATAACTATTCACAATTACAAAAATGTTTAGGTTGGTTTCTTGGTTGTAGAAACATACAATCAACACCAGATTTTATTTCTAGTGATCAAGATAGTATAAGCTTAATTGTGGAAGTAAAAAAACCTAGTTCTCCTCATATTTTTCAAGCAATGCCAATGGTTCCAAATCAAAAGTATTTTATATTATGTATAGATGATTTTACAAAAAGTCAAAATGATAAAAATTTGATAGAAATTAACAATATGAGTTCTAAAATTAAACCTAAAATATACCCAATGGATGATAAAAATATGAATTGTATAACATGTGATAATGACTCCAACTATCAAGGAAAATATACAAAAGCTGAAAAATATTCACAAATAGAAATATTAAAAAATCAAAGAAACAATTCAAATATTGCGCATAGTGAAAATATTAATGTAAATCAAGTGTTAGCAATTATTCCATTTGATACATCTAGTGCGAAGTTTTCAACTACATTGTCGTTCAATAATGAATTATATTTAAAAAAAAATAGAAAATATTTTGGTCCAGTTGATATAACAAAAATTAAATTTACATTATATGACGATTATGGTGATGTTATTGATTTTAACGGATATAATTGGAATTTTTCATTAGTTGCGACTTCATTATACAAATTATAAATATATTTACATTAATATATTTCATAATATGATAATAAAATATCATATGATATAAATGATAACATCACATGATATGATCAAAGAAATTTTTTTATTAATTTTAGCAGTTTCAGGTAACTTTGTTAAAGAGACACTAAGTTGTAAAACTCAAAAATTATTAAATGAAAACATGTTAGCTAAACATTTAATAGTATTTTTAATAATATATTTTTCTTTGGGATTTACAAGTGAAAAACCATCTCATCCAGTTGAATTGGCAACAAATTCCTTAATAATATGGGTATTATTTTTACTTATTACAAAAATGTCATTAGAATTTACTATATTAGTTTTTGTATTATTATCAGTGCGATATATTTTAACAGATTACATAGAATATTATAAGTCAGAAAATGAAGAAAAAAATAAAGATTTAATTGAAAATGTAAATTTATTAGGTGAATACATATCATCATTAATTATTGGATTAGTCATTCTAGGGTTCACTTTATATTTAAGAAGACAATATAAGGATCATTACGGATCATGGTCTACATTTAAATTTATATTTGGTGTTAGTAAATGTAAATCACCTATATAAAAAAATTGAAGTGTAAAAACGAATAAGAATAGTTTCGATATCTAAGTTTTTAAATGTGTATTATGATGAAGAACCAAAATAATATTGTATTAAGTAATGATATTTATAATATTAATATTGAATCATGTAAAATAAATTTATTAAATACGTTATTAATTGTGTATAGGAATGGAAAAATTAAAAGAAAGATGAAATCAGGTAAATGGAAAGAAATAAAAAATAATAAAAATCATAATCATGGTTACAATGTTATAATGATCAATAAGCGTCAATTTGTAAGAAGTCAAATTATTGCGCACATCTTTTTAAATTATAATATGTTCAACAAAGAATTTAACAAAAATAAAATGATAACTTATAAGGATAAAAATAGAGTGAATTGTTGTGCTTCTAATTTACTGATTACAAGTAATACATATTTCCTTTAAGATTAAAATATAATTCATTTAAATATTATAAATTAAAAAATTAAGATAATATATTTTATCTTAATTTTTGAAATACATTATGTATATAAAAATTTAATGGTTTCTTTTTTTTTGTTGTTGTTTTTGTTTTTGTTGTTGTTGTTTACGTTTTTGTTGTTTTTGTTGTTTTTGTTTTTTTTGTGTTTTTTTTTGTTGTTTTTGTTGTTTTTGTTGTTTGGATTTACGTTTGGATTTGTGAGCAGATTTGCGTTTGGATTTGTGAGCAGATTTGCGTCTGCGGCGTTTACCACCTTCAGCAGGTTTTGCTTCAGCACCTTCAGCAGGTGGTTCATTATTAGGAGCATCTTCAACAGGTGCTCCTTGTTGAAGATTAGCATCATGAGGAACAACATTTTCTTCATGAACTGCGAGCATTTTTTCACCTACTTCATCACCAGCATGATCATTACCACCCATCATATTAAGATTTAATTCTTGAACCATTTTATGATTATATATTATATAAATATTAATTTTTCCCTAAAGCAAATGATAAAGTTTTTAATATTTGAATGTTTATTATTTTATTTTTAAAGATTTTTATTAACATAACTTTCTAACGAGGATTTGTCTCGTCCTCCTTCATATGCTTCAATAGATTTTTTATTGTTTGTTTGATCAATTAAAACAATAGTTGGAAATCCATTTACATTATATTCTTTCATTATGTTTTTACTATCAGACGAACTATCTCCTACGTTGATTGATATCATTTTTTTATCTTCTGCATTATTTACTGAATCACAAACACTTTCCCATGTAGGTTTAAATTTAGTACAATGAGGACACCAATCAGCATAAAATAAAACTAATTTCTTTCCAGATTTTCCTAAAGTAGAATCAAACTTTGAAGGTGTTACTTCAAATCCTTCGTGTACCATATTAAAAAAATGTCTAATAACTAAAATAGTAAAAAGCAAAACGGTAATAACCATTAAGGATTTAACCATTTTTTTACTTAATAGTTTTAATGATAGCTGTGGCAATTGTGGCAACTGTAGAAATGATTTTTTCATATAATATTAACAAATATATATTCTATTATTGATTTAATTAATGAAAAATTTTCAACATTAAACTTTTTAAATGTTCTAGGACTAAATACTCCATGATCAGGTGAATTTGTAGATGTATCTATTTTTGTATTATGTTGAATGTTATCGAAAACAAAAATATTATAAACATCACGATTATTTTGATATAAATAATATTTTAAAATATTATGATTAACCATTGATTTAATTTCACCACTAACATAAATGGACCATAAAGCGTAACTTCCAAAATTCTTTTTTGTTTTGTATTTTAAAATATTTTTATGAATAATATCATTGAAAATATATGTAAATTCATGATTTTCTTTTTCAAATAATTTTGAATAATCTATTGTAAATTTATGACTTTTACTATCAATTTTTTGAATTTTATTATTTTCAAAATATTGTAAAATTTGTTGTGTAGCATTTTCATTATTAGGTGGGGGTAAATTTCCGTAATAATTTAACATTTATCTATCATATAATAAATTGTTTTTAAAACATTTTGCTATTATATTTGTGAAAATATTTTAGGAAGTATATTATTTAAATATTATCATAATGTATATTAACCTTTAATTTTATTTAATAGCGGCACAACAAATTAATCCTAGAAAAAGAACATTTAATAATCTTATTAGAGCGAATGAACAATTAACACAAGCAGAAGAGGCGGCAAATACACAATTAACAGAAGCAGAAGAGGCGGCAAATACACTAATTGAATTACAACAATTAGTTATTCAAGGTAATGGGAATGGTGGTAATGATCCAAATAATAGTAATAGTAACAGTAAAAATTATGAGATTTCCGCAAGTCAACCAATAACTAGTAATGAAACAAATCTTGCTACTTTTAAAAATCGCAACCTAGACCCAGATTTGCAAATAACATATAAAAGTCATGTTAAATTATTATTAGCTCATTATTCAAAATGTATATTGACTGCAAAACAAGAAACAAAACAAACAAAAAATAATTCACAACAGATACAAGCTCAAACAGATTTTAATACTGATTTATTAGATGCTATTTCACCTACTTATAGTGAATTAGCAAATAATATTTATACCGATTTTCGCAAAGGAGTAATCCTAGTAAGACAAGGACAATTTGAAGCTGCTGGTAGAACAACAAATTCTATTGTCGATACAATTCATACAATGGATCAAACACCAAATGAAACAAAATTACCCTTTTTTTCTTCTATTAAATTTCTTATAGAACATATGCAAATTCTTACAGTTGAACCAAAGATAAGTGTTGAAGAAATGAAAAAAATTAAAACTGGAGTAGCTATGACAGTTTCAAAAAAATTATTTACTAAATTAATAGAAAAAGGAAGAAAAAATGGGATCTCAAAAGAAAATTTTGCACGTGAATTAAATGAAATAATTCAAAAAATACTTGATGAAGTTTTTGAACAAGGTGTAATTACAATACCAGTTCCAGCACCAAGACCTCCTATTACTATAACAATAAACAAAGAAATTGCTCAAATTTTATTAAATAGACTTACAAGGATTATAATTTTTTCAAATAATGCGATTTATTATTTTAATCATCCTCAAATCGTTTTTGAATTAAGTAAAATGGTAAATCAAGAACATAATGTTCTTACAGGTTTAAAAAGAAAAATTGAACTCGCGCAACTATATTATACTCAACTTGTAATTAGTATTGATAATGTTCGTACTCAACCTGTGCCATATATAATTAATGTAAGCATGGGTTCACTTAAAATTGCAAATACATTAATAAAAAATGGAATAATGGCTACAAATGTTGTTGATTTAATGTCTATATTGGTTCTTAATGAAAGTGTAATAAATTTTATAAAGAGAATTACTAGAAATATTAGTCGTTCAATTTCTTCTTTTTTTATTAAAATTAATCAAGCTATTAAAAACAGATTTGAATCCACTACAAATTCTCCAGAATTTTATCGTATGGTTCATGAATTGACAAACCAAAAAGGAAGAACAATTAAGGATGTTTGTCCGAATTATGATGATTCGCTTCGTGAATATAATAATATTTTAAGAGTAGAAAAAGAACAACCAAATTATCTTTCTTATTTAAAAAATAAAAGATATAATCAAAGAGCCGCAACATCAGGTTATCATAGTGCTGGAGGTAAAAGAAAACTTAAATTACGCAAAACAAAAAGAAAAGTAAAGAAATGCAAAAAATGTAAAACAAAATGTAAATGCAAAAGAAATAGAAAATCAAGAAGAAAACATTAATTGATTTAAAATAAATAAAAGTATTTTAAATCAATAATTATAACGACAATAGCAGGATTTGAACCTGCGCGGGTTAGACCCAACGGATTTCAAGTCCGTCTCCTTAACCACTCGGACATATTGCCATTTAGGTCCTACTGGGATTCGAACCCAGGTTAGAGGATTCAAAGTCCTCTGTGATACCACTACACCATAAGACCAAAATTTATGTATTTAATATATACCAAAAGTATATACCAAAACTATAATGGAAGAGTTTTGGAAAACAATACCACCAGAATTACAAATTCGTATTTTATATTATTCTGTAAAGTCTCCTTTAAATCAAACTATCTTAAAAAATATAAGAAATTATTCACACAAATTAAAATCAACAAAAAGTAGAAATTTTTCCGAATCAACATATAATACATTTATACGAAATCGTATTAGAAATGCTTTACTTACAATAAATTAATACATGTTATTTATATACATTGTGAACGCACAATCAAATCAGGACAAATAAATATTTTTCCTCCTTTTTTAATTATCTGGTCATGAAAATGAACATGTTCACATGTTAAACTTTGATCAAATTCGGCACTATAGCGAGAGCCAAGTATAGATGGTATTTTATATATTCCAAGTCCCCCAAATGCTGATGTTACAGGTATCAAAGGAAAATCTGAAGGAATATTTACTTTATTACCATAAACACTATCATTTATATTTTTCATCACCCAACAATCATAATCAATTGGTCCTTTCCAAAGTTTCCCGTGTAGATTATTATCCCAAATATTTGGATAAATACGCAGAGCCCATATATCATAATATTTCGTATCACTATTAGCTGTCAATACATCCCATGATGAATTTTTGTATTTTTCAAGAACACTCTTAATATGTTGTGGTTTAAAATTTTTTACCACACTATCTAAATCAATCATGATCATAAAATCAAAATTTGAATAATGTTTTTCTACATAATCAAGTAATATATTTCGTGCAAAAGCTATATTGAGAGGTTTTTTTACATATGGACAAAAAGGCTTTATAACATTTGATGATATTTTGATTTTATCTTTTAACGTATCAAATATCATATGTACATTATTATGTGTAGACTGAAAATTTTTTAATACTTTTTTTGTATTATCTGTAGAATCATTTTCAAATATTACCATTTGAAAATCACTACTTATAGATTTAATCGAATATACTTTATCTAAGTGTGATTTAATATAAGACCCACTATTTTTAGTACACCCACAAACAACAATTTTGGGTTTATACATGAATGGTATTTTATACTTTTGTCACTATATATTTATATTTTAATAATATTAACATTATTAAATTTATATAAAAGTTTTTTCGTATTATAACCAATGGATAACGAAAAATTACTATTTTGTAATATCACCACATGGAAATGGTCTAGATTGTCATAGAACTTGGGAAGCTCTTATGTTGGGATGTATTCCTGTTGTAAAAACATCTTCGCTTGATAGTTTGTTTAATGATTTACCTGTTTTAATATTAAGTGATTGGTCAGATTTAAATGAAAAACTCCTTGAAAATACATTAAATAATTTTTCTAAAAAAAAATTTAATCTAGATAAATTATCATTAAAATATTGGACTGATTATATAAAAGAATAATATCTAACTTCTATCCCAGCAATATCTACATTCACGATGAGTACCATATTTCAATTCAAGATTTACAGTTGCAGGATGTTTTCCACACCATTCACACATACCTTTACCTCTTAACCATTTATTTTTACGATCATTTAATTTTTGTTCAATACTCTCTTTTTGATGTAAAGATTTTTTTTCATTTGTAATTTCTTTATTATCCATGTTTTTTACAATAATTTATATATATTTTTTTATTTAATTTTTTTATAAATAAAAATAAATATAATTTATTAATACATTTTAGCTAAGGCCTAAAAGAAGGTACTTCGTCCGTTATATGAATAATATATTGTTACTATTATCAGAGGAATAATTACAAGACAAACTATAGCACCTAAAAACATTATTTATTAATATTTATTTTTAATAAAAATAAGATACACCCGATGTGGGGATCGAACCCACGACCACATGCTTAAAAGGCATGCGCTCTACCGACTGAGCTAATCGGATAAATAATTTTATCTTATTCTATATCCAATAAGATAAAAACATCTCTATGACCTATAATGATATCCTCAAATTTACACCCACAACAAAAAACAAACAAAAAACAAACAGTAAATATTAACACAAAAAAACAAACATAAATCTATTAATCATCCAATAATTCACTTACATTTTTACCAATTTACAATCTTTTAATTATCAGGAAACTATAAAAGTGAGATCAAAGCTAAGTTTCCTTTTATAAGTGAAAGTCATAGTCATCACACCTTTCACAATATATTACAGTGTTATATCTTTAAATCATTTTTTAGAACTTCTTTTTAAAGCTTTTTTTGCTTTTCTTTTTTTAACACTTTTAGAAGGTTTTCTTTTTTTATGTGACTTTTTAGTAACTTTTTTAGTAACATTTGATGGTTTAGATTTTTTGTATTCTTTTTTTGCTAATTTAAGAACTTCTTTTAAAGGTTTTCCTGGATTTTCCTTTGAAACCTTTTTCACTAAATTCATCCATTCGCTCATAGTTCAATGATATATTTATATACTATACAGAGAAAAAATTAATTTAGTTTATCTATAGTCTCTTTATAAACATTATTACAATCATTTACTGCATCAAAAAATCTGTTGTAAATAATATCTAATATTTGAAATAAAATATTTTTAATTAGTTCCAAGTAATAAAAAGATGATTTTGACGCAACATTATCATTTTCTTCTTTATCTAAATTCAAATTAATATCTTCTTCTTTCATTGGTAAATCCTTTACTTCGTTTAATATATCAATGGGTTCAAGTACTTCACTTGCGTCAACATTCAAAGTATCACTATCGCTCATAATTTACGCTTATGAAAATATATATCATTTATCTTTTAAATAATTATTCCAAATAATTATAAATTAAATGAATAATAAATATACTATCACTTTTTTCAAAGTTAGAGATTAAATATTTTTTAACATAATTTAATTTATGAAATAAATTTGTTAATTTAATTGTATCTTCAAATTCATCAACTATATTGATTAAATAATATCCAGGTGACCAAATATTAATAATATTATAACAACAAGGACAAGGAATATTCATTTGTGTTGTTAATCCATCTAATAAAGAAATTTGTGATTGTATATATTTACAATATTCAATATTATTTATATATACATGTGGTGAGCTAAAAGGATATGTATCATCAATAACAATACGTAAACATAATTTTGATGTGTAATTTATTTCAATAATAATTTCATTCATATTGCTCATAAATGATACAATTTTCTTGTTTGATTTTAAAAGTTTTTCGTATTCTTTTCCTAAACGTTTTAACACGCGGTTTTCATTCATAAAATATTAGGATAATAACTTTTAAATAATTCATTTTATATAGTTTTAGTTTAATCTAAATAATATAATAAAATAAACCATAATATAGATAGTAATGTTTTGTTTAAAAAATTTCAACATATTTGGTTGTTTTACAAAATGTTGTGAAACAAACAAATATTCACATCAAGTGCCACCAGAAAGCCCACCTTCTCAAAATACACAATTAACAATATTTATTGATAATAAAAGAATTAATACAATGATACAATCTTATTCAAAAGAAAATGAAATTTACAATCCATTTATTGTTGAAAATGATGAAGAAAATAATAAAGAAAATAATGAAGAATTGTTAAAGGAAGAATGTATGATTTGTCTTGAAGAAAAATATATTAATAAATGTGTCAAAACAAATTGTTGTAATTGTGTTTTACATAGTGAATGTTTTGAAAATTGGTGTGTTATACATAATAAAATAATATGTCCTCTATGTCATAAAGTTCATAATAACTTACCATGATAACCAAGTTGATAAAATGTAATAATTGCTATAAAATTACAGATATACTTGTATTTACGTGAATAATTTAAAAACATCATATTAAATGTTTTGTAAAATATACCATAAAAAAAATAAAAATAAAAAGTACTCGAAATACCATTTTGAAATCGTATAAAAATTTCATTTAAACGAAATTTTTGTATACATGGTATTTTCATATATGTTTTACATATTATAAATAATTTTATTTAATAATATATTACTTTGAAACAAAATAATTTATAAATCTTTTTCTTTTTGTCTCGTGAAACTACGAAAATAAGTTAATTTTGGTATAACCCATATACTAAAACCGATCATCATTTTATTCATCGTATCTGTAGATGAATCCAAAATATAAAATAATGACTTACAATGAGGGCTCATAGCTATAATAGGTGTAAGTAAATATGATATAAATGAATTTGGCGCACAAAATTTATTATATAAATATAAAGCAACATTATGCGAAAATGTCCAAAATAAATATATTTGTAACGCATATTTCATTTCATTTATAATAATATTATCAAAATGAATATTCTTTATAATATCAATCATTTAATCTTATTTATTACTATGTATACCCATTTTTATTTCAATTTTATTATTATTTTATTTTCCAAAACGTCTTTGTCTCACATTTAAAAAATCATCAATTACATCATCTATATCTTGTAATGTAATTGAGGGCCAATATTTATCCAAGAAAAAAAATTCAGCATAATTTATATGTGTTGGAAAAAATCCACTTAATCGTAATTCACCTCCGGTGCGTAATAAGATATCAATTTCTTCTTGATTACGAGTATAATTTTTATTATTATTAATACCGTAATTTAAAATATCTTTTTTAAAATCATACGCAATAGCAAGATAAAGTTTATATTGTTTTTCGTTATTATTATTATTCATAATATCTTGAAATCCTAACTGAATTTTATCTGGTAATTCATGTAATTCTCCAATCGTATATATATTTAATTCAGTAAATATATGCTTACAATATAATTGTACCTTTCTTTTTTTTTCTTCATTTTCTATAATTTCTTCTAATATTTCCTCATAATGAAAATAAAAATTAATTAATTTTTCTAATAGCTCATATATGTATTTTGATGTATTATCTTGACGACGAATATTTTCAATGGAACATACATAAAATGATAAAGAATTTATTTTTTCTAAAAAAGTCATTTTTTGTTCTGATAATTCACATAATTGTTTAATAAATATTTTAAACCATACTTCTGTTAAAGAATTCATTTTATAATCAATATTATTTTCTTTACACCATCTTCTATTACCATCAGGAATAATTCCAAGATGAACCATGTTATAATTAAGGTTATTATTAAAATATTTTATATTATACTTTTTGAATTGTTTTTCTAATAAATGATCTAATTTTAAATTTAAAAATTAAAAATATATATTTTTATTTAAATGAATATGAAAATATCAAAATTTACGTACTATGTTTTTGTTTTTTTCATAGGAATGCTATTTAAATTAGTAGATGATCTTTTAGATATGCCAGAAATTTTTCCAGAAGAAATAAAAAAATACGTTTTTTTGATACAATTGTTATTTATTTTTTCATTATCGTATATTTTATATTACGAGACAAATATAATTCCATTACTATTTCTAACAACTATAAGTGGATATTATATTGATAATAAATACAATTTAGATAATATAAATGATGTTTTTTGGTATTTATCTTCTTTTATGATAATAATTTATTTCATTGTTTATTTATATTTTAATATTAATAGTTTTATAATAATTTATTCACAATTTCAAGTATGGCTTATAATTGTTCTCATGTATTTTTTGGCACTTTTTGAAATGTTATACTTTAAAGAAGAAGTATCACTAGAAAAAATAATATTTAGATTACTTGTTGTAATAAGTTTTACAAGTATACTTATTTTTAATTATTTCACTAAAAATGATTATTTACCAAAAGTATTTAATAAAATTCTTATTCTTTTGGATGGTTACGCATTAATGAGTGTAATAAATATGAGTTATGCTATTCATGAAAATATTGATGTATGAATAATTGAATAAATTTTGTCTCGTATTGTTTAAAAAATATTAACGAGACAAAATTTATTTATCAAAAAATTTCAAATTATAATTTTTGAATTGTTTTTCTAATAGTTCATCTATTTTCAAATCATTATATATACTTTCTTTTTTATTATATATGATCTTCTGTTTTTCATCTGTCTTTTTTGTGTCATGATCATTTTCATTTTTCATTTTAATTTTAAACATAGTTTCTTGTAATATACATTTTTAAAATAATAAATTTTAAATTCGTTTTGAGTAAAGTAAAAATTGAAATATAATATTCATAAAATTTTTATAAAGTAAATGTTATATTTTAAATATGGATTGTCTAGTTGGAATACAAGAACGTCGTTTACTTGAAAATATAAATTATAATTTTGATTCATTAATTTTAGATAAAATCATATATGAATATCTTTATCCTAAAAAGAAATATTTGGACGAACTGAAACTTGTTACCAAGTACTTTAAAATTGTTTATATAATTGATTCGTATAATTATTATGATTTTAATCAGAAAAGAATAATACAAGAAGTTAATAATAAATGTAATATCATAGATAAAAAAATAAAATATTATGAAATATTCAAAAACTTTTATATGGATTATAAAGAATGTGTAATAAGTGTAAAAAAATCTTTCAATTATAATAAATTTGATGATTTTAAATCAATGAAAAATGATATTAAAACAAAATTAAAACTTTTAAAAAGTACTATACATTCTACAGAATTTTTAAGATCAATAATTTTAATCGATACAGCAATAATGATAAGATCAAATGAAAAACTTATCACAGATATGTATGATTTTTATATGTTACAAAGAGAGAATTTTGTCTCGCAATTAGACTATATAGAAGCATTAAGTAATTTAAATTACATGTTAGATGATTATCTTTCTTATAATAATATGACTAGTTATGATTTATATGACTTAACTTATTGTGAAAAGCTAGAAATATTCCGAACACTATAAAATATTACATTATAATAATATAGTATGACAATTCATAATCGAATTTTAGGTGGCAAACGTGGAAAAAACCCATTAAAAAAAGGAAAAAAAGCAACAAGAAAACATAATAAAAAATCAAAATCAAAACAAAATAAAAATAAAACAAAAAAAAATAATAAACAAGTTTCAAAATCAAAAATAAAACACAATTCTTATCGTTATGAACAACAAGAGTTATTCATAAACAAAAATGGAAAAAAAAATTATTTTTATTATGAAAAACATAATAATGAAAATCCTATTTTTATTCATAAAGATCTAACAATGAATTTACCTAATGAATTTAAAGGCGATTCTTTACCAAGCTACATGAATAATATGAAAAAATCAGTTATTTAATTGATATATTACTTCATGTATAAAAATAAAAAAAATAATATAAAACTTAAACGTGTGATTAATGATAAATATGTTTCAAGTAATTATATTTCTTTTAAAAATTCTTTATTCTTTTTTTATAACAACAAGTGGGCTTTTTATAGGCTTTGTTGTTGTCTCTAAAATATATTATTCAAACAATCAAATAAATGATAATAATAATTTGAAAAATGAAAAAAAATTTTGTGATAAATACAAAGATGTAATTATTCGTAAAAAGTTTTTTGAAAATCATTATGATACTTCAAGTGATACAAGTGATGAAGATAGTGACACAGAAAATATTGAGCTTATGGATAAACCATGTGATGTATCAGAATATAGTTCTTTTTTCAAAGATAAATATGTGACAATTGAACATGAAATTTATCAAAAAATACACATGATGTGGAACTCAGATGAAAATATTTATATATATTTCTCACGGTCTAGAGAAGTACCATACAATATTCTTGATGTTTTATGTAGAAAGTTTGTCTTATCATATGATTTGTGTGATTATTATGTTATTAATTTTGATCATGATTATCAAATTGAAAATGAAGATGAAAATGAAAACGATAGTAATGAAGATAAAAATGAAAATGATAGTAATGATACTAATGATGATTTTGAACAAATTGAACATGATAATGTCTTTTTTTCAATGGTTAAAAAATCAGAAAAGCGAAAAAAAAATGAAAAAAAATATGATAAAGAAATTAATCACTTTAAATATGGTGGGACTTTATATGAATTTAAAACAATAATGTCAAAAGATAAAGAAGTGAGTGAACCAAAAAAAATAAATTATAGTGAATTTAAATTTGATAATATTAATTGTAATGATAAATAAGTTATTTTTTCCATGGAAATTTAAATTTTTTTTTTAAATCAGAACCATCTGGCATTCCTCCAGGACGCTGCATATAAGGTATGTCTTTTGGGCTTATCAATCCTTTCTCTAATTTCTCTTTTGCTCTTTCCATAGGCATATTATATTCTATTGTACCATCTTCTCTCCCTTTAGCAAACTCTTTAAATGATCTAGAACGAAATTTCATACCAGAAGTTCCTTCAAATTTTAATTTTTTCTTTTTGTCTTTTTTTTTAATCATATTCCATTCTTCTTTTGAAAGTCCGTCAGGAATATAACCATTGAGTGCTATACGTCTATGCTTTAAAATTGATGGATTATAAAAAGAAAAAACATTTGCTACAAAAAATAAAATAAATATTATAATTTTCATTTTAAATTATATAAGTTTGAATTTTTAAATTATTTACATTTTGATTTTATAAAACCAATACTTTTTTCTACAGAAAATGAGCTTTCAAGCATTATTTTTGAAATAACAAGAGCTTGTTTCTCTTTATCATCTAATAAATTTAAATATTTGTAACACGAAGAATCGTTTTTATAATCATTTAATATTTCTTGAAATACTTTTTCAATATAATGAGTATCTTGTAATTTATCCATTTGAATTATTTATTCTTGATATTTATTAATATTGATATAACTAATAAACATATTCAATTTTTTAATTAATAAAAATGAATATACTACATTTATATAATGAAATTTACACACAAATTAATAAATATATGGATATAGGTAGTTTTCAAAATTTTTCAATATGTATGTTTTTACAGAATTCAGATAAAATTTTGTCTCGTGAGTATAAAAAAAATTTCTTAAAAATAAAAGAAAAAATAATTCGTAATAGTTTTCATGAATATATATTAAATTCATTTGATATTGAAAATATGCTTATGTTTCCTATAAGAATTTTTTCTTTTCATAATATAACTCCAAATAACATACAAGAAAATTCTAAACTAAAAATATTTTTTGATATCAATAATTATACAAATAATTATAATTATTTTGATTTGAACGATAATTACAGCTATTTGCGTATAACAATAATGTTAGCTCCACAATTTTTTAATAGGAATGTAATTGAGATTTATGCCCAAAAATTTAATAATAGAAAAGACATGCATTACACAGAAAGTTTAAATGGTGAAATAAAAGATATAGAAAATAGAGGGTTTTTAGTATTTAATCATAATAAATTAGGACCATTAAAGAACTTAAAATACTTAATAAAAAATAATTTTGAGTATAATAATCTTAATGTGAGTTATCATAAAAAATTATTTTTACTTAGCCCATTAGATAGGTATTTTTCTTTAATGTGAAAAAATTGAAAAGCATTTTTAGTTTTAGTTAATTAAGTAAACAATAAAAACAATAAAACAAAATATGGAAAATACTATAACAGAGACAAAAATTTTTAGGTTTAAATTTAGTCCAAATATAAATGAACATATTCAAGATTTTTCAAAACTACATATGTATGATAGTAAAGTTAACTTGAAAGAAAACTATGATGAATTTTGGGATACTAATATTGATATGTTTATGCGTGAACAACAAAGGCTGGAAAGGAACGGTTTTACTAATAATTTAAAAGTCGCAATATTTAGAAGCATTAAATATTATCACATTAAAAAGTTAAAAAAAAGTAGTGAAGAAGTTTCAGAAGAAAATTCGTTAGAAAAATCTACAAAAACCCGTGATTATATTAAGTTAAATAAATTCATAATACAATTTATTGATATGTTTATTATGAATTCATTAAAATTAAAACAATTTAAACCGTCAATTAACTATGATAATATTATGAAAAATGAAGATTTTATAAATTTATTGAAAGATGAAAAGCCAAAAATTTTAAATAAATATAAGACATATTTGGGAAATAGAATGATAACTTTTAATGAAGAACAAGAAAATGAATGGGAAACATGGTGGCAATGTAAGATTAAAAAAACACATAAAAATAGATATTATTGTCTAATGAAAAACGTAAAAAAAGTTACATAAATTAAATAAAAATATAAAATTACATTAAGTATTATACATATAACATATCATGGAAATTATTGGTAGCGGAACTTATGGATGTGTATATTTCCCTGGTTTCAATTGTAAAGGAAAGGAACAAAAAAAAAATAAAAAATTTGTTTCAAAAATAACAACCGATGAGATTGGTGTTGAAAGCGAATATGAAATAGGAAAAATTATAAAAAAAAAAATTAAGAATTATAATGATTATTTTTTAATTGTTGAAAGAAAATGCTCAATTTTTAAAGGTAGTTTGAATGATTATGTGAAAAAGTCATGTCATTTAGTTGAAGAAGATAAAAAGAAATATTATGTTTTATATTCAAATTTTATTTATGGTCACGATTTGCTAGATTTCTATAAAATGAGTTTAACAAAAAAGGAGAATTTGAATAATTATTATGCGAATTTTTTTATTTATTATTCAAACTTGATAAATGGTGTTTTATTTTTAGAGTATGTTAATATTGTCCATTTTGATTTAAGTTTAAAAAATATACGAATAAATGAAGAAACAAATAACGCAATAATTATAGATTTTGGTATGTCTATTATGATAGATAAATTGATAAAAAAATATGATTTGAATGGGAAAGTAGTGAGTTTCGATGATAAATTATTAAAAACATATTTTTCAATAAATCCAATTACATCACCAAAATATTGTTTTGAAATACAAGTTTTATGTTATATAGTTTTAAATTTTAATGGAAATTATGATGAAATATTAAATAATGATCATTTTTCAACAATCATAAAAAATTATTATTCCAATAATCAATTGTTTTCACTTTTTTCAAGGCAATTTAAAGATTTTTATATTGAAAATATTTACAATTTATATTCCTCATTTGTCGGTAAACCTTTGAGACAAATTATGTGTCAGTGTTTATCAACCTGGAGAACATGGGATAGTTTTAACCTTCATTTTCATTTTATTTCTTTACTTTATAATTTTGATCAATTCAATGTATTTTTATTAGATATTATAAATTTAAGTATGAATCAAATTCATAGTGATCCATCAAAACGACTTTCATGTATAAAATTAGTAGAAAAATATAAAAAAATGATAAAAAAACAACCACATAATGATATTATACATTATAAAGAATTAATTCAAAATATTGATTATAAAAAAGTTAGTCAATCATTTTTTACTAGTTTTGAAAGTTTGCATTCTTACGATCCAAAATATAAAATTTAATAATTGTAAAGTATAATAAAGTTAATTGTATAACTTATAAATATGAGTTTTTTAACAACTAGTTTAGATACCGGTGTTGAAAGTTCTTTTGGAACTTCTAATGAATATAAATCTGGATTAGATGATAAAGGTATAATTAAAAAATTTGCTTTAAATGCGTATTCTAGTTATTTTACTGTTTTTGAGTATATTAATGAAATATTTACTATTTTGTCAACTATTGATATTAGTGATGATACAATTACAGCATATTATGAAAATGAGTTTATAAAAGCTTTTCCATTAGATAGAATTACATCATTGAGTACAATGATTGAAAAAACAGAAACAGAATTTACAAGTTCGATTAATTCGAATGAAAGTGCTATACAACCGGAAGATATTGAATACATAAGTAAGATATATAAACACATGATAATTGCTTATCGACAAATTGACTTCTTAACTTTAACTGTATCTAAAATAACAATATTATTAGAGATTCGTGCAGAGAATGATTCACTTCAATATTATCGTGATACTCTTACAAATTTGGAAAAATTAAGAGAATACATAAGACAAAATTATACTGGATTGCAGACATCATTGTTTGAAGTTAATGTAGAAATAAATACAAATCTTAATTTTATTGAACCATATAATACTTATGTTAAAATATATAATTTCCCAGAAGGTGGTGTGTTTGAAGCTGAAAAAATACAAAATATTCAAAATTATTTTGATTTGGGTTATTCTAGCGATACAATTATTAGTTTCTTAAATGTATAAAAATTTACGCTTTTATTCTTAAACGTGCTTTAAATATATATTGACTTGGTTCACTATAACCTAAATTTGACATATCTGGAAATACACTTGCTGAAACTCCAAATTTAACTAAAAATTGTATTTCATCACCCTCTGCAAATAAGAATTCTGTTGTTTGTATGTTTATAGTTTGACCACTATCATCTGTTGTTGTTGATGTTGTTATTGTTGACGATGAATGAAACATATTAATAATTCTTGTTGCTAAAGTAGTATTTCCAGATTGTAATGCGATTGCCATAAGATACTGTGCTTGTCCCCATAATTTTCTTCCTATATTTGCGTTTGTTACTTCTGTGTATACCTTATTATTTGCTGTTGTAAATGCGGTTATAATATTTGTTTTTATCGTATCAATACTCATTGTTATCATTGTGTAATGAAAACTTTCCATAATCAATAAATCTGTTACGTTTGCGCCAAATGCTGCAAATGCGCGCATTGGTAATATTTTAAATTTAAATGGATATTTAAGCTCAGTTTCAACTGCTTGAGTGTCGTCGTAATATACATTATTATCTACATCACCAGTTATATCTGGATCACTTTGATTTGGTATTGCTGAGTTTGGTTCTTGATTATAATAACCTTTATTTGAACTATCAGTGGCACCTCGTGCTTGAATATGCCATTCTTTTATATCACCTAACATAGTTGATAAAACGCTTGTATCAAATAAAAACTTAATGAAATCATCAGTATCTGTTGGTGGTACTTCAGATGGTTCATGTTGTATTTTAAAAAATCCACTTGCTTGTGCAACAGTACATTCATGATATATGACACCCATTATTCCTGAATCAATAGAATCTGGTGGAATACTTATATTTAACATGACAGGTGTTGTAACAGTTGCAGGATTTATATCTGTGTCTAAACTGAAAGTTAATGACATTATATTTAATTTATTAGCTTATAAAAGTATAATAAATTAAATTAAATTAATTTCTAAATTATATTTTTTTATTTATGCTACAATTTTCAATTTCATTCTGTATGGTAATGTAGGAGATTCAGCATGACCGGTGAAGTCTGGTGCTTCAGTGGAAGCATTTTTGGTGAATACAATATCGAAATGTAATTCATCACCATTAGCAAAAATAAATGGTGCGGTAATTGTTTCAGCACCACCAGCACTACTTAGTGAAGCAGTAGCATCAGCACCTTCAGTTGATACCATTGCTTGAATTCTGTCAGATAGATCACTTGAGCTAAGTGCTTGGTGTACAGCTTGTGTCCATAATTTATAACCTACATTTGTTTGGTTTGCTGCGCTGGCTGCGAATTTAGATTTTATGTTTGTGACACAAGTTGAGATAAGAGTATCGATTTCACTTTGAATATCACTTTGGGCATCTAGAAGATTGATTACATCAGCACCATATGCTGACCAGATACGTTTTGGTAAAACAGATTCATGGAAAGCAAGAACACCAGCTTGTCCACCTACTGTACCAGCAGTTGTGGTAACATTGTTATTTGATGGTTGCATAGATGCTGGAAGTCTGTCTCTGTAACCAACAGCAGCAAAACTTCCAGCAGAACCACTAGCAGCAATAGACCAATCAGCAAGAGTATTGAAACAAGTATTTCTTAAAGTTTGGTCAAAAGAATAAGTAACCTCGGCGGCACTATCAGAAGCAGGATGTTCAGCAGCATTGTATACTAATTTTAAAAATGGAGTAGCATTAGAATTAGCAGTATCGTTAAGAGCAGCAGCTGATACTTCAAATTCAGCTACAGCAACAACATCAGTTCCCAATGTTTCTGGAGCAACTGATATAAGATCTAAATCTTGTTGGAAAGCACCTAATGTAGTAGCATCGGTGCCCATAGTCTCGGCGTTTAGTTGAAAAGTAAAGGACATTTTTGTGAGATATAAGTTTTATAATATCTTTATACACTAAATATATATTCTTTTTTTTGCTTAAAAAATTATTTAATAAACGATAAAATGATTTAAAAATTTTGTATCTTATATCAAAATGCAGACATTGTTTATATAAATATTTAAATATTAGTATATTTCTAATATTAATTATTTTTTTGTTAATGCTAACAAAAAGCATTTTATAAATTATATAATACTTCGAATTCAAGTAATAATGAAATATCAGTATCATTAAAATCAACTGTTCTTCCAAATTCATCAACAATTGTAAAATGAAGTTTTTCAATGCGTACAGGTCCAAAATATTCTCTTTTTTTAGGAATAAAATCAGACGATGTATAAAATCCAAGAGAATAACGATTTGTTGGAATTATAAGACGTGCTAAAATGTTAGAACATGGAAGTTGTGTGTTATCATTTACAAGTGATTGGTAACTATTATTTGTGCTTTTATTAAAATCATTTACAAGTAAAAAGAAATATCTTGGTCCTTTTGTATTGATAGTTCCTTCAGCAACATATCCTTGAGGATATATTGGAATTAAAGGTGGTTCAGGAGGAGTTTGTAATCGTGTATCATTACTAGCTAAATTTGGATTTGATGATGCTTGAAACGTAATAATTGAATTATTGTAATTTGCATGTATTTCTGGATATTTTCGTTGGGTTGAATTAGGGATTGAATTTATTTCAATAAAGTTACTATCATTACTATCGCTATATGTATGTTGTTTATAATCTGATGGATAATAACATAGATTTTCATCAACTACATCACTATAGTAATAATATCCTTTTCTATATCCTAATATCCAACCAAAATTCAAAGATATATCACGTATTTCTTTATTTGGGAGATTAAAATCAAGATCAAATTGGAAATTATTAAGTGAAAAGAAATAAATTTTACTAGTAATAGTATTAAGTTTTACAAATACTTGATTAACTAGAGCAGATTTTTGTATTGAATAATTTATTTGAGCTATTAACTCATCATTAGAATAATTTCCAGGCATAATTTCAAAAATATAAGGAACAGGGTTATTAGGATCTGATACATCTACAATAGTAAAAACATTATTTTTCATTTTTGCGTTAAATGTATAAAATGTATGTGGCATTTCAATGGCTCGTAAATTCATAGAAACTACTTTATCATAAGATGTAGGAAGTCTAATTATAAAATTAGAACTAGACCATTCAGTATCAATATATTCTTCATAATAACATTCATCTTCACAAGGTCCCATAGTTTCACTATCTCTGAATAATGAATTTATATTTACCATTTGACGTAATATTCTACGACTTATACCATTTATTTCACCAGATACAACATCTGTATTATTTGTTAGTAAATATTTTGAATTTTCGTGATCTTTTACTATATCTAAATTTGACATTTAAATATTATGAATCAGTAATTTTAAGTATTTATTAACTCATAATATTTATTTTAAAATTATCTTAATATTAAAATTATCCAATAATTTTCTGTTGTGTTATTAACTCTTGTACCATATATCCAACAACACCAATCATTGCCAGTCTTCCATTTGATAATTCTTTATTAGCTAAACTAATTTTTTTGTTTACATCAAAATAGGGATTTAATTTACCTGGTTGAACATATTCTTTTAATTTAAAAAGTCGTTCACGTGGAAATTCATAAAGTGAAACCATACGCGAAAATTCAAACATCCCCATTGCAAAAAGGCACGCCACATTTAAATTATAACCACTATCATATAGAGAATTAATAGCCAAATTATCATGGTCTGTCAAGTCTAATAGTGGCAATATAACAGCTGATACCATTGCTATTCTACTATGATGTAATTCTGCTTCGCGTAAATATTTAAGATTTTTTTCTGAAAGACTACTTGTAACTTGTAGTGGATCGAAATATCCAGTTGGTTCAATATCACCATAAAATGTAAATGTTGATGTTACTGGTTTAGATATTTTTTGTTTTGTTTGTTCAATATTTGGTAGCTTTTTACCATTGGTTTGTGAAAATGACCAAACATTTTGAAAGATAAGAAATAGGCTTGTTAAAGTAAAGATTTTCATCTATTATTTAAAATAGATAAAAATCTTTAAATATTAATTGTTATGATTTAATTTATTCCAGACGTTGCAAAGTAACACGTCAGCATAATAAAAAAAATTAAGCACTCCTTTTTTTTGTTTTATTATAATTTTTTAAATTTTTTTGTTTTTTGATAAATTTATCTAATATGTTAGCTTTATAATTAAAGTTTGTATTCTTTTTGCTTAACTCATTTACGATTAATTTTTGTAACATTAAATTTATTTTTTTTGTGATTATAATATTTTCATTTTTTTTTAATGTGTTTTTATTTTTATTCATAGTTATAATGTGTTATTATAATAATTTTTACAAAGAAAATACATAAAAAATTGAATTAAAAAATAATATTAATAATTAAATAGTAAAGCATAATCAAATTAAATATAATAAAAATGGTAAAAAATAAAGTTGGTGGTAATAAAGCAAAAAAATACGGAAGAAAACATGTGTTAGGAGACAATCAAATGGTAAAGGTTCGTTTCACCAAAGAAGAAGGTGAAATGTATGCTATTGTTATAAAACATTATGGTCAAGGACGAATGGATGTATTATGTGAAGATGATAATATACGTTCTTGTATTATAAGAAAAAAATTTAGAGGGCGTCATCGTCATAATAATAAAGCTGTTGTTGGATATTTTGTTATGGTTGGAATTCGTGAATGGGAAACAACATCTAAAAATAAAGAAACATGTGATTTATTAGAAACATATGATGATCAAGAAAAAGATAGACTAATTCAAAGACAACCTAATGTTCCATTTAATTATATGTTAAAACGATGTAATGATTTATGTGGAAATCAAGAGTTACAAATAGGTGAAGATGAAAATATGATTGATTTTACAAATAATAGTGAAGAAGAAAGTGATAATGAAGAAGAAAATAATAAAATAGAAGATGATAAAAATAATAACTTTGATATAGATAGTATTGATTTTGATGAAATCTAAAAATGATAATTAACAAAGGGAATTAAGTAACGTTGGTTTGTAATTAAATTATTTACTATATTTAATAAATTAATTGATTTATAAGATGGAAACAAGAAAGTATCTAAAAATTCTTCTTTTTCCATCGTTTTTTTAAATGTATTTTTTGTAAATTTTTTAAATGTTTGAATACATTCTTTACGATCATCTGAATCATATTCACTTCGTAATTCTGTAAAACTATTGATGTGCTTTTTTAAAAAAAGTTTAGATTTATTTTCAAAATCAATTTTAGACCATTCATTTTTACACATATATATTTCTGTTGTTTTCAACTTTTTATTTAATTTTGATA
>MDTG01248322.1_pt1 | contig 48507 bp, 49 predicted proteins | sample 811421 | NCBI WGS metagenome assembly MDTG01 (sample SAMN05326645, study PRJNA326480) | marine metagenome | isolation source: seawater | place: Pacific Ocean: South East | collected 2011 | reverse complement strand
TTTTGTCTATCACAGATAGATCGTTTAAAGAAACCATACTATGCCATATTTGATGAGTTTGTGAGAGATGAAACTAAAGCGCTATATGACTATATGCAATCACATGGAGCTGAAATAGAATTTTTAGGTCATACTATTGAGAATCAAATGCTCTGTAAAATTATCCCACATAATTCATAAAATATTTTACAATTCTATTTTAGTGAATTAGTAATTCTATTCATGGCATCTTTTAGAGAATTCATATCAATAGCAATCGATATTCTTATATGCCCTTCTAAACCAAACGCACTTCCTGGTACAACAGCTACTTTAGATTCATTAAGAAGGTGCAATGCAAGCTCACTATCATTATTAATAGAACTACTATTTTTAATATATTCATGGAATGAAGGAAATACATAGAATGTGCCATCAGTTTCTTTGCATAATACACCATCTATTAGATTTAGTTGATTAACTACAAAGTCATGGCGTTTTTTATATTCATCACGCATCATTGGTAATTCATTGCATTCGTTTATAAGAGCTGATGTAGCAGCTGCTTGTGATATTGAACTTGCACATGAGGTACTTTGTGACTGTAATGTTTTCATTTTTTTTATAATGTCTTTATTACCCGCAGCATATCCTATTCTCCATCCTGTCATAGAGTATGCTTTTGATACACCATTTAAAACTATCGTTCTATCTTTCAATTCTGGACAGACATTAATTATATTATGAAATTTTTCTTTATACCAAAATATATGCTCATATATATCGTCGGATGATATGAATATGCTTGGATGTTTTAGCAAAACTTTTGATATAGATCTTAATAGATTTGAGTCAAAATATTTTCCGCTTGGGTTATTGGGACTATTAAGCATTAACAACTTTGTTTTATTTGTAATTAAGTCTTGTAGTTTATCGATATCAATATCAAAGTTATCTTTATACGTTGTTTCAAGAAGAATTGGAATACCACCAGAATATACGACCATATCAGCATACGAAACCCAATAAGGTTGAGGAATAATAACTTCATCTCCATTATTGATGAGAACTTGAAGAAGGTTAAAAATTGATTGTTTACAACCAGCAGAAACAATTATTTCGTCAGCATCATACGATAAGTTATTTTCACTTTGAAACTTATGTATTATTGCATTTTTTAGTTCCGTTGTACCATCTACAGCAGTATATTTTGTGTTACCCTTATCTATCGCAATCTTTGCAGATTCCTTTATATAATTAGGCGTATCAAAGTCTGGTTCTCCAACTGTAAGAATTACAACATCCTCCCCACTTTGGCGCATTTCTTTAGCCTTGGAGGTTAATGCCATTGTTGAAGATGGTTTAATTAATTTTATTCTATTTGAAAACGTCAATGTATTGCCTTGATAAGTAATAGTAGCTTATATAAGTCTTTTAAGTCAACTTCATGTTAGAATATTTCTAATATGAAGAAATTCAAATTGAAATCAATGTATAAGCCCGCTGGAGATCAACCTACTGCTATTTCTAGCCTAGTTAATGGAATAGATAACGGGGAATTACATCAGACACTTCTAGGGGTAACTGGTTCAGGTAAAACATATACGATGGCAGAGATTATTGAGAGAACCGGGAAAACTACATTAATTATGGCACCTAATAAGACATTAGCAGCTCAGCTTTATACTGAGATGAGAGATTTTTTTCCAGAAAACTCAGTTGAATATTTTGTATCATATTATGATTATTATCAGCCGGAAGCTTACGTACCAGTCTCCGATACATTTATTGAAAAAGATGCTTCTCTAAATGAACACATAGAACAAATGAGATTATCAGCAACAAAGTCTTTAACGGAAAGAAAAGATGCAATTGTAGTAGCTAGTGTATCTGCAATTTATGGTCTGGGTGATCCAGAAACATATTTAAAAATGAATTTACATTTAGTTGTTGGTGATTTAATAGATCAAAGAAAAATATTATCAATGTTAGTGAATTTACAATATTCTAGAAATGATCTAGAACTTAGAAGAGGGACATATCAGGTAAAAGGTGAAATAATTGATATTTTCCCCGCTGATTCTGAAAAGGATGCCTTAAGAATTGAACTTTTTGATAAAGAAATTGAAAACATGTTTATTTTTGACCCTTTGACAGGAACTATACATAGAAAAGTAAAGAGATTCACTGTATATCCCAAAACTCATTATGTGACTCCCAAAAATATTATGGATGATGCTGCAATTAAGATTAAGGAAGAGTTAAAAGATAGACTTATTTTTTTTCAAAAACAAAATAAACTGATAGAACTACAAAGATTAAGGGAGAGAACGAATTATGACCTAGAGATGATTGCAGAGATGGGTTATTGTTCAGGCATAGAAAACTATTCAAGGTATATATCACAGAGAGCTCCTGGCCAGCCACCACCATGCCTATTAGATTATTTGCCAAAAGATGGTTTAATTATACTTGATGAAAGCCATGTAAGTGTTCCGCAAATCGGAGGAATGTATAGAGGGGACAGATCAAGAAAAGAGACATTAGTAGAATATGGATTTAGATTACCTTCCGCACTAGATAACAGACCGCTAAAGTTTGAAGAATTCGAGGGTTACAATTTTCAAACAATATATGTATCTGCGACACCTGGGATATATGAATTAGAAAAATCAAATAAAATTACTGAACAAGTAATTAGACCTACAGGTCTTGTAGACCCTGTAGTAAAAGTAAAACCATCATCAAATCAGGTTGAAGATGTATTATCTGAAATCAATAAGGTCTTAGATAACAAAAACAGAGTTTTGGTTACAACTTTAACAAAAAAAATGGCTGAAAATCTTACAGAATACCTGCAGGATTTTAATATAAAAGTTCGATATCTACACTCTGATATAAATACAGTAGAAAGGGTTGAAATCATAAGAGACCTAAGATTAGGAGAGTTTGATGTGCTGGTTGGTATAAATCTTCTTAGAGAAGGGCTAGATATACCTGAGGTTGAATTAGTTTGTATTTTAGATGCTGATAAAGAGGGATTTTTAAGATCAGATAGATCATTAATTCAGACAATAGGTAGGGCTGCCAGGAACATAGATGGCAGGGTGATACTATACGGCGATATTATTACTAAATCTATGAAGACAGCTATGAGTGAAACAGAAAGAAGGAGATCAATTCAACTTTCTTACAATAAATCAAATAATATTAAACCTGCTAGCATCAAAAAAGCAATAAAAGAAGCTCTTGATGAAGATGTATATGTATCTAATAAAAAATTAGACAAATTAACCTTAGTTTCTAATATTAAAAAGCAGTTCCCGAAAGTTAAGAGTGATAATGTAGTATCTGTCATCAAAGAATTAGAAAAAATAATGTTTAATCATGCTAAGGATTTAGAATTTGAAAAGGCAGCAAAACTAAGAGATCAAATTGAGACTTTACAGGCCAATTTTCTTGATATGCCCAATAAAAATAAAAGGAGTAAATGATAATAATGTAAACTATAAAAGCTTGAGAATACGTCATCAGCATGTTAGTTTTACATGGATTAGGCGCGTAGCTCAGCTGGTTAGAGCGCCACCTTGACATGGTGGAGGTCGTTGGTTCGAGTCCAATCGTGCCTAGTTGATTTAAATTATGTATAAAGTAAATATTGAAAATAATATTTTTGAAATTGGAAAAAACCAATCAATAGAGAAGTTAATTGATGATCATTTTCCTTCATCCAATATTGTAGCAGCTAAAGTTGATAATAAGCTTGTTGATTTAAGCCATGTTATTTCAAATGATTCAGTTATAGAGCTCGTTAAATCTTCTGACCCAGATGGGCTTAATATTATAAGACACACTTGTGCACATGTATTTGGACATGCTATTAAACAAATGTATCCAGAGACTAAAATGGTTATTGGTCCAACTATTGAAAATGGATTTTACTATGATATTGATTGTAAGACTACTATATCAGAAAAAGATTTGTCTGGGATTGAATCTTTAATGAAGAAATTAGCCAAGAAAAATTATAAAATTATAAGAGAAGTAGTAGATAGAAAAAAGGCCACTGATATATTTCAAAAACGTAGTGAAGACCATAAGGTTGCATTAATTAAAGAAATTCCTGAAAAAGATATAATTGCTATCTACCATCATGAAGAATATATTGATATGTGCAGAGGGCCCCATTTAACTAGTACTAAATACTTAAATTTTTTTAAATTAATGAAAGTGTCTGGATCATACTTGAAAGGCGATTCATCTCAACAACAACTCCAAAGAATTTATGGAACTGCGTGGGATACTAAAGATGGTTTAAAAAACTATCTTCAAAAACTTGAAGAAGCTGATAAAAGGGATCATCGTAAAATAGGTCAGAAATTAGATTTATTTCATTTTCAAGAAGAATCCCCAGGTATGGTTTTCTGGCATAGCAATGGCTGGAAGATATACTCAACTATTAAGAATTTCATGACTGATTATTTATTAGATAATAATTATGAAATTATTAATACACCGCAAATTTTAGATAAATCATTATGGAAAAATTCCGGGCATTTAGACAAGTTTTCTGATCTTATTTTTGGTGTATCTTCGGAAAGTAAAGAGTATGCAATCAAACCAATGAGTTGCCCTGGCCATATTCAAGTTTATAACCAAGGCTTGAAGAGTTATAAAGATTTACCTATAAAACTAGCCGAATTTGGTTTAGTCCATAGAAATGAGCCTTCTGGCACCCTTCATGGACTTATGAGAATAAGAGCCTTTACTCAAGACGATGCTCATATATTTTGTATGCCTGAGCAAATTGAAGATGAAATCAAATGCTTAATTGAAGATATTTATGACATATACAACAAGTTTGGTTTTAATAATATTTTTGTTGAATTATCAACTAGACCTGAAAAGCGTGTCGGAAGTGATGAAATATGGGATAAGTCTGAGAACGCCCTTAAATCTGCATTAGACACCTGTAAAATAGATTGGAAGATCAATAAAGCTGATGGAGCATTTTATGGCCCTAAAATAGATTTTTCTCTTAAAGATTCTTTAGAAAGAGTGTGGCAACTTGGAACAATTCAACTAGATTTTTCGATGCCTGCTAGATTAGGTGCAAGTTATATATCTACAAATGGTGAAAAAACACCACCAGTCATGATTCATAGGGCAATTTTAGGATCCTTAGAGAGGTTTGTCGGTATTCTTCTAGAAGAATATGCTGGTGATATGCCACTTTGGCTAGCACCGACCCAGGTAGCTATCCTGAATATATCTGAGAATCAAATTAATCAATGTCAAAAGATTGATAAAAAACTTAGACAAAATGGGATGAGAACAATAACAGATTTTAGAAATGAAAAAATTAGTTATAAAATTAGGGAATATAGTATGATGAGGGTTCCATATTTAGCTATTATTGGTGATAAAGAGGTGGAGCGTAATACAATTTCTTTGAGGCTGAGGACAGGTGAGGATATTGGTATCATGGATGTTGATAAATTTATTAAAATGGTAGAAACTTTAGTAGAAGATAAATCAATTAATTTAAAATAAAGTTAGGAGTGAAGTTATAGCAAATAATAAAAGACTCAGGATGAATGCAAGAATTACTGCAGATAAAGTACGACTTATAGCATCAAATGGGGATCAAATTGGCGTAGTTGACTCATCTAAAGCCCTAGATTTAGCAAAACAAGAAGACTTAGATCTTGTTGAAATAGTTCCAAATCAAAAACCGCCTGTATGTAGAATAATGGATTACGGGAAGTATAAGTTTGAGAGTCAGAAAAAAGCCCATGCAGCTAAAAAGAAACAAAAACAGACACAAGTAAAAGAAATTAAGTTTAGACCAAATACAGAAGAAGCTGATTATCAAGTAAAACTTAAAAGCCTGATAAAATTTCTTAGTGGTGGCGATAAGGCAAAAATAACCATGCGTTTTAGAGGAAGAGAAATCGCCCACCAGGTTATCGGCAGAGACTTTCTAGACAGAGTTCAAAAAGATTTAGATGATTATGGAATTGTAGAGCAAATTCCATCATTTGAAGGAAGACAAATGGTAATGGTTATAGCGCCGAAGAAATAATTACTGTATACTTGTATCGTTTTAGATTAAAAGAGATAATTATGCCAAAAATGAAAAGTAATAGTGGAGCTGCTAAGAGATTCAAGAAGACGCCATCTGGAGAGTTGAAGAGAGCTCAATCACATAGAAGGCATATTTTGACAAAAAAAAGCACAAAACGTAAAAGACATTTGAGAGATGATTTATTGATTAGTAAGGCTGATAAGGCCTTGGTCAAAAAAATGTTACCATACTAAAGGAGTAAATTATGGCCCGTGTAAAACGTGGTGTAGTAGCACATGCTAGGCACAAGAAAATACTAAAATTAGCTAAAGGGTACAGAGGCGCTAGAAGTCGTGTATATAGAGTTGCTAAGCAGGCTGTAATTAAAGCTGGTCAGTATGCATACATTGGACGTAAACAAAGAAAGAGGCAATTTAGATCATTGTGGATTACAAAAATAAATGCCGCTGCTAGACAGAACAATATGTCATATAGTCAGTTGATGAATCAACTAAAAAAGGCTGATATAACTATTAACCGTAAAATGCTGGCCGACTTAGCAGTCAACAATGCAGCTAGTTTTACAGCAATAGTTAATTCTATAGCTGCACAAAAATAAATTTTACTGTTGTGTCGCAGCATTATAATTCATTAATATCCGAACTTATAAAAACCGTTGATGACTGTGAGTCACAACATGATTTAATGAATATTAAATCTAGATACCTTGGCAAAAAAGGATTAATCACTATTGAGTTTGAAAGTCTTAAAGCTGCTCAAGATGATGAAAAAAAAGAACTTGGAAGACTATTAAATGACCTTAAAAATACCGCATTAGATATAATAAATGAAAAACAAAACTCATTGATTAATAATCTTTCATCAGAAAATAAAATAGATGTTACATTGCCTGGCAAAAATATATCTATTGGGTCAAGGCACCCTATATCAATAGTAATAAATGAGATTACTGAAATATTATCTCGTTATGGCTTTACACAGGAAACAGGATTAGAAATTGAGGATGAATTCCATAATTTTGAGGCATTAAATATACCATCCACTCATCCAGCTAGAGATATGCATGATACATTCTATATTGATAATAATAAATTATTAAGAACTCACACCTCTTCAGTACAAATAAGATCAATGAAAAATTCAAAACCACCAATAAAGATTATGACACCTGGCAAGGTTTACAGATGTGATTCTGATCCTACTCATTCTCCGATGTTCCATCAAATAGAGGGTTTACATATTGATTCAAATATTAATTTCTGTCACCTAAAAGGTGTATTAAAAGATTTTATAGATGAGTTTTTTGGGAGAAAGACTGAGATAAGATTTAGGCCATCTTATTTTCCTTTTACGGAACCATCAGCAGAACTTGATATTAAATTTAATGGTAAGTGGCTAGAAGTTTTAGGCTGTGGGATGGTTCACCCTAATGTTTTGCTCAATGTAGGGATTAATTCCAAAAATTACTCAGGCTATGCTTTTGGTCTAGGTATTGAAAGGTTTGCAATGCTTAAGTTTGGCATAAAAGATTTAAGGATGTTTTATGAAAATGATTTATCATTTCTCGCTCAATTTGAAGGTCTAAAATAGTCATGAAAGTTAGTTATAATTGGATTAAAGAGTTTGTGCCAGGCATAAAGAAGAACAACATATCTGATCAACTTACTTCACTTGGTTTAGAAGTTTCCTCTATTATTTCTAAAAATAATGATTTAATTCTAGATATTGATTTAACTCCTAATAGAGCTGACTGTTTATCTGTAATTGGAATTTCTAAAGATTTGAGATCAATACATAAAACAGCGATAAAAGAGCCCTTATATAAAAAACTTTATGATGTAAGCTCAAAAAAATCTATTTTGAAAGTTGATAAAAAGATATCATCGCATTATAACTTACTCACCATAAGTAATATTAATAACAAAATTAGAACACCAAAATTTATTATTAATCGTCTAAGTGCATCACAAATAAAGCATGTTAATTTTATTGTTGATATCTTAAATTATGTGATGCTTGAAAATGGACAGCCCATGCATGCGTTTGATAAAGATAAATTTAATGGTAAAGTTAATGTTAGATTCGCAAAAAAAAATGAAAAAATTAATGCATTAAATTCTAACTCATATAATTTAGAAAATGATATGCCTGTTATTGCAGATGATTTTAATGTTCATGCAATAGCTGGGATTATTGGTTCTACCAATTCATCTATAACAAAGTCCACCAAAAATTTAATGATTGAATCTGCATTTTTTGATCCTAATACGGTAAGAAGAACTGCTAAAACTTTAAGAATTCAAACAGATGCATCGCATAGATTTGAAAGAGGTGTAGACCCTACTTTGGGTAAGTACGCTATCATGCGTGTATTTTATCTTTTAGCAAAGTATTCTACATATGAAGACTATTGTTATGATGTTAAAACTGCAAATAATCTACCTGGACATATTCAAAAAAAAATTAAAATTGAGTTTAATCAGATAAAAGATTTGCTTGGTGTGAATTTAGATAATAAATTTATAGTTAGAACATTAACACTATTAAATTTCAAGCCTAGTGTTACAAAAAATAGTATCACTGTTCGTGTGCCAAGTTATAGATTTGATATAAATATACCTGAAGACTTGATTGAAGAAATAGCTAGAGTCTATGGTTATGATAACATTGCCTCTACCTCTGACATAACTCAAAAAAAGATATCTAATAATACAGCTAATCAATTAAATAACTATCTAAATATATTTGTCACAAGAGGCTACAGCGAAGTTATATCGTTTAGCTTACTACCAAGAAAAATACAAAAATTCTCCAGCAGTGATAAAAATATTATTTCTATCCAAAATCCTATATCTGAAGATAAATCTGAGTTAAGAACAAGTATGATTTACAGTATGATTGATACATATAAATATAATGCTACTAGACAGCAGTTTAATATAAAGATTTTTGAATCTGGAAAAATATATAAATCTCAAAAGAAAAAAATAATTGAAACTAATATAATCAGTGGCTTATTATCAGGATTAAATTCTGGCTTTAATCTTAAAACTGATCAAAATCTCATTGACTTTTTTGACATGAAGGGTGATTTAATGAGTATATTTCATAATATTACTTTCAAGCCCTCAAATTCTTTAGATTATCTAGAAAAAAGTAGTCAAGCTATGATATATCAGAATAAAAAACTTGTAGGGCATTGCGGAGAGGTAAAGAAATCCTTGTACAGTGATATTTCTCGCAAGTACCCTTTATACTTTTTTGAGATTTTGCCAGATAACCTGCATCACACAGTAGATGTACACTATAAAGAGATATCAATTTTTCCAAAGGTCAAGAGAGATTTAACTATTTTAATTGATGATAAAATTTCAGGACAAGATATAATAGATAAAGTAGAAAGAATGTCACTTAAACAACTGAAAAATATTAGAATAAGTGATATATTTTATAATGAGAAAGATTTTAGAACAAACGAAAAAAGCATGACCTTCGAGCTACTTTTTCAAGATAAGAAGTCTACTCTCACAGATAAAAAAGTAAATAATCTAATGATACTTATCACGCAAGAACTACAAAAGCATCTAGAGATTAAAATTAGAAGTTAACTATGACTATTACTAAAAACTCACTTGTAGAAATCATACATAATGAGGTTGGCCTCAACAAGAGGGAAGCAAAAGAGTTTATTGAGGAATTTTTTGAGATGATTAAATCAACATTGGAAGAAGGTCATGATATTAAATTTTCTGGGTTTGGTAATTTCATACTCAGAGATAAAGTCGCTAGGCCAGGAAGAAACCCTAAAACAGGAGAAGAGGTTGTTATATCAGAACGCCGTGTAGTCACCTTCAAGTCAGGACTGAAGCTTAAAAATAAATTAGAAGCTTATGATGGAAAATCAGAATAATAATATTTCGATTGATATACCTAATAAGAGGTATTTTACTATTGGTGAAGCCTCTAAAATCTGTAGCATAAAACCTCATGTGCTGAGGTATTGGGAACAAGAATTTAAGGAATTAGAACCGATAAAGAGAAAAGGAAATAGGAGATACTATCAACAAAGAGACATTCTCTTGGTACTTCAAATTCGTGATCTTTTACAAAACCAGGGTTATACCATAGATGGTGCTAAAAACATGCTCAATAAGCCTCTTAACACACCATCTACTTCAACAAATAGCAAACAAGTTATTTCACAAATCAAATCAGATCTTGAGAAGATTATTTCTATTTTAAAAAGATAATAATGATTTCGGCATTTAAAGAAAAATATCGATACTCAAAATATCATATTAATAAAGTTGATGGACTAAGGTATTACTCTATTTCAGAGAATTTAAACGTTCCAAGTGTTACTAGTATATTGAAAAAGACAAACTCTGATAAATGGTATGAGTCGTCGCATGTTTCTGACTCAATTGAGATTGGTAATTATATGCATACTTATTTAAATCACTATATCTCAAAAAATAATGATTTTGTTATTGAATCTAAGAATTATTCAATTGCAAAAAAGTTAGCTCAAACTGTTATTGATAATCTAATAGTAGAGCTTGATGAAGTATGGGGGTCTGAGGCCACAGTTCTTTATAAAGAACAATATGCTGGCACTATTGATCTTATTGGAGTAATTGATGGTAAGGTTACATTAATTGATTACAAATCATCTTATAGGAGAAAGAATGAAAATGAAATCAATGAATATTTTTTACAACTAGCGGCGTATGCATTAGCTCATGACTGGCAATACCATACCAAAATTGAATCAATTATAGTATTCTTAGCTATAAGAAATGGTGATTTTGAAAAAATTATTATTAATGATGAATTATATATATATAAAGAAAAATGGTTAAGTAGGCTCGAAGAGTTTTTAGGGTAGTGTTATAAAAATGATTAATTTAGATGATATGTTAGAACAAACTAAAGATTTCGCTAAAAGGCTTTCCGAAATCCGGAGGTTAGTTTGACTTTGATGGTATAAGGTCTCGTATTGACAATCTAAATATAGATTTATCATCGGAAGAGATATGGTCAAATAAAAATAAAATGTTAGAGTTACAGAGGGAATTAAAAAACCAGCAAAACATCTTAAAAAATATTTCTGATATTCAGAGTAATATTGAACTCGTTGAATACACTATTAAGTCTCTTATTGATGAAAACCAATTGGATAATAATGATGATATTATTAACGAAATGTGTGATATATCAAAAAATCTTTCTAAAGACATTGTTTGTATTGAAACAACTCTGCTATTTAAAAATAAAGAAGACTTCTATGATGCCTATATTGATATTCAGTCAGGGTCTGGTGGCACAGAAGCACAAGATTGGGTTTCAATGCTACTTAGAATGTATACACGCTGGCTAGATAACAAAGGTTTTAAACATGATATAATAGATTTTTCTGAGGGCGAGATAGCTGGTTATAAGAGTGTAACAATTAAAATTATAGGTGATTATGCATATGGTTGGCTGAGAACAGAAACCGGGGTACACCGTTTAGTCAGAAAATCCCCATTTGATTCGGGAAGCCGGAGACATACCTCATTTGCATCAGTGTTCGTTTATCCACAGATTAACGAAGATATTGAAGTCAGTATCAACCCTGCTGATTTAAGAATTGATGTTTACAGAGCAAGTGGCGCAGGTGGGCAACATGTAAACACTACTGAGTCAGCAGTTAGAATTACTCATATCCCTAGTAAAATTGTTACTCAATGTCAGAATGATAGATCTCAACATAAAAATAAAGAAAGCGCTATGAAACAATTACGTGCTAAACTATATTTATTTGAACTTAATAAACAGAATGAAATAAAAAACAAAGTTGAATCAGAAAAATCAGATATTTCATGGGGTAATCAAATTAGGTCGTATATATTAGATGACTCAAGAATAAAAGACCTACGAACTAAACATGAAACAGGTAATATTCAAGCTATATTGGATGGCGATCTGGATGAATTTATAGAAAAAAGTTTAAAAGAAGGACTCTAATGACAGAAGAAAACAAATTAATTACAGAAAGAAAAAAGAAACTAGAGGAAATTAAAAAAAAATATAAACCTTATCCAAATAGTTTTAAAAAAGTTGATAATACTGTCTCACTTATAGATCAATATAGCGATGATGACAAAGAAAGCCTTGAAAAAAAATCTGTTAATGTTTCTATATCAGGTCGACTATTGACTATTAGGAATATGGGTAATTCATCTTTTGCTAATCTCCATGACGAATATGGAGATATTCAAATTTACTTACAAAAAAAACAAATTGGTGATGACAGTTATGGATTATTCAACAATTTAGATCTTGGCGATGTAGTAGGAATACAAGGTAAACTGTTTAAAACTAAAACAGGTGAGCTGACTATCAATACAAATTTTATTCAACTTTTGTCTAAATCACTCAGACCATTACCTGAAAAGTTCCATGGCATTGCTGATATTGAGATTAAATATAGACAGCGATATTTGGATTTAATGATCAGTCCAGAAACTAAAAACTTATTTAAACTGAGGTCTAATATTATTTCAACTATACGTAACTATTTCATAAATGATGACTATTTGGAAGTAGAAACACCTATGATGCATATGATACCAGGTGGAGCGACTGCAAAGCCATTTGTGACACATCATAATTCTTTGGATCTTGATTTATATTTACGAATAGCACCAGAGTTATTTCTAAAACGATGTATTATAGGTGGTTATGAAAAAGTATTTGAAATTAATAGAAGCTTTAGAAATGAAGGTTTGTCTGTAAAGCATAATCCAGAATTTACTATGATTGAATTTTATTGTGCTTATGAAGATTATAATTATCTAATGAAATTCATTGAAAGACTATTTGATAAATTACTACATCAACATGAGATTGATAAAGTTATTAATTATCAAAATTATCAAGTGAATCTAAAAACTCCATTCACTAAAATAAAATTTTACGATGCGATTCAGAAATATGCTACTGGGATTAATTCAACAAAAATTAATGATATTGACTATCTTGAAAAATTTTGCTTGTCACATGAAATCACTTTAAGAGATAAATCTTCTTTGATTGATATACACCTCGATATATTTGAAAAGATAGTAGAGAAGAAGCTAATAGATGCAACATTTGTTACACATTATCCTACAAAGATTTCACCTTTATCTAGAAGTTTTGATGATAATCCTGAATTAGTTGAAAGGTTTGAATTATTCATTGCTGGCAGAGAAATTGCAAATGGATTTTCTGAACTCAATGATCCACAAGAACAATCAAATAGATTTAAGTTGCAAGTAGAATCGAGTACTGATGATAAAATGAGTTATGATGAAGACTTCATAACAGCTCTTGAGTATGGAATGCCCCCTACAGCGGGTGCTGGGATTGGTATCGACAGACTTATTATGCTATTAACTAATTCCCAATCAATAAGAGATGTTCTCTTGTTCCCTCATATGAAACCTAAAAAATAATACTCTTAAGTTTTTTAATAGCATCATTAAGATTTGAGAAAGTATATGGATCAACATTATTGTGTTCATGAATATTAATATATTTATTTATAACTATATAGATTTCTGATTCATCTAAATAGATTCTTATTTCGTTACCTATTGATTGGTACTCATAACCAGACTCTTGTATACATAATTCTAGCTCAGATAGTATATGATACTTATCTTTTAGCATCACAGAGATCTATTGCATACCCAATATAGTTTCTTGGTGATAGTAAGAGTAATTTATCTTTTTCTGATTTAGGAATTTTTAATGATAATATTAATTCATGCATGATTTTTTTTGTTACAAATTGACCCCTGGTTTTATTTTTTAATAACTCATAAGAATTAGAAATATTATATTTCCTAGCTATCATTTGAATAGGTTCAGCTAACAGCTCCCAGCTATTATCAATATCATCATTAATTTTATTTTTATTAATTTTAAGCTTATTTAATCCTAATATAAGATTTTCATATGCTAAGAAAGAGTAACTAAAACCAACTCCCAAATTTCTCATAACTGTAGAATCTGAAAGATCTCTTTGAAGCCTAGAGATAGTCAATTTCTCTGATAAAAATCTTAACATGCTATTTGCTAATCCTAAATTACCTTCTGCGTTTTCGAAGTTTATTGGATTAATCTTATGAGGCATTGTTGATGAACCAATTTCTCCTGAAATATTTTTTTGTATGAAATAGTTTTTAGATATATATGTCCACATATCTTGTGAAAATCCAATCAATACAGAATTTATATGCGATAACATATTATTTATTTCACATATGTAGTCATGGGGCTCAATTTGAGTAGTATAATTATTTTGAGAGATACCTAAATTATTTATAAACTTCTTATTTATTATAGGCCAGTTTAGATTTGGAAAGGTCGTTTTATGAGCTGAATAATTACCAGTTGCACCATTAAACTTCCCCTCTATGTTTATACTTTTAAATTTATGAGATAGTTTATCCAATCGATGATAGAAATTTAGAAATTCTTTTCCCATTGTTGTTGGAGTAGCTGGCTGACCGTGAGTATGTGACAGCATTACATCTTTAGAATATTTTCTAATATTCTTATTCATTATTTTCTTCAAATCATCAATTTTATTTAAAATAATATCTCTTCCTTGTATCATTATTAGGGCATAAGCAAGATTATTAATATCTTCTGAAGTGCAACAAATATGAATATATTCTTTATATTTTTTTAAACTAGTAGATTTATCAAATTTAGATTTTAGAAAATATTCAACTGCTTTAACGTCATGTTTTGTCGTTTTTTCATAATTTTTGATGATCTTTGCATCAGTTATACTGAATTTATTTATGATGTTATTTAGAAATTTTTTATCTTTAATACTTAGTTTTGGTATTCTAGATATTTTATTTAGTTCTGACAAATATATAAACCATCTAACTTCAATTTGGACACGATATTTGATTAAGCTATACTCAGAAAAGATAGTTCCTATATCTTTACAAATTGCTGAATATCTTCCATCTAATGGAGAGATTGAGAGTAAATCATCTTTTTTCATACCAACATTTATCTCAAAGATGTTATTATAGCATATAATAATTTAATATTATAAATCATATGAAAAAAACTACATACAGAATAGAACAAGATTCCTTGGGTAAAGTCAAAGTACCTAAAAATGCTTTGTATGGTGCTCAAACACAACGGGCTATTGATAACTTCAAAATTAGCTCAGATGTTTTCCCGCCAGAATTTATTGAATGTTTATCTGCCTTAAAAGCTGCTTGTGCGATAAGTAATAATAAACTTAAGTTGTTATCTGCTCGAAAAGCTAAGGCTATATACACAAGCGCAATGAATATTAATATGAATATAGGAAAATATTTTGATCAGTTTCCAATTGATATATATCAAACAGGTTCTGGTACAAGCACGAATATGAATATGAATGAAGTATTATCAAATATAGTTTCTAAGAAACTCAAAGTAAGCATACATCCAAATGATGATATTAATAAATCACAAAGTTCAAATGATGTTATTCCAAGTACGATAAATATCAGTAGCGTTTTACTAGCATTTGAATTAAATGATGCCCTTGATTATTTAACTATGAGATTGATAGAGAAAGAGTTTGAATTAAGAGATATTATAAAATCTGGCAGAACTCATCTAATGGATGCTGTTCCTTTATCATTTGGCTATGAAATAGAGTCATGGCGAGAACAAGTGGTCCACTGCAATGACCCATTATTACGAAGTGCAGAAGAGCTCCAATTTTTACCAATAGGCGGTACCGCTATAGGAACTGGTTTAAATGCACCAAAGGCATTTGGAAAAACTGTATGTTCAGAACTTAATAAGATTTATTCAAAAACTGGAGTGAAGTTTTCTTCCAATCCTAATAAATCTGAAATGATAAGTTCTCAAAACCACATATTAACAATGAGTGGAGCATTACAACGAATTTCAAGCTGTTTAACAAAAATCTCTAACGATTTACGATGGATGAACAGCGGTCCAGTTTCCGGACTTTCCGAGATTACTCTAAAACCATTGCAGCCTGGCAGTAGTATAATGCCTGGTAAAATTAATCCTGTTATTCCAGAAGCTGTTTTAATGGCAATGACTCAGATTACTGGTAATCATAATGCAATCAACCTTGCATGCATTTCTGGAAATTTCCAGTTAAATACTATGCTTCCACTCCTGGCATTTAATATAATTAACTCTTTTAACTTGTTAATTAACTCTACATACTCAATTGCAGAAACTATCGACACATTTAATGTTAATATTGAGAAAATCGATGCTAATCTTGAGAGAAATCCAATAATAGCTACTAAACTTAACGAAGTGATTGGATACGATTTAGCTTCTAAAATTGTAAAAAAAGCATATGCAACCAATAGATCCATTGTTGATATAACCGAAGAGATGACAGATTTATCTAAGAAACAAATCTTAAAATTACTAAACCCAAAAAAGTTAATCTAGCTTAAATGATTGATAGAAATATAAGTAATCTAATATTTATCAAATGGTTCATAGGTGTAATATTTTTTTTAATATTCATTTTTATATTAAATCATCTTGGTTTCCTGTATCCACTAATTAATAATGATGCTAGTTATATCACATCATTAATATTATTAATTTTTATTTATTTTTCTATAAATGTTGGCATAGAACTATATCATTTACGTGTGAGATATTTGAATATATATAATTTATTATCAGTCTCTAAAAATAAATCTAAAGAAGAAATAAATCTAATTTTACAGCAATTCTTAAATTCTAAGCATAGTGATGATCAATCTATATATACATATATTACTGCTAAAGAGAATAATGAATCTTCAAAAGAAAATTTCGAATATTCACTTACATCGAAATTAAACACTGGATGGCTAGTTGCAGATGGTTTATTAAAACTAGGTCTCATAGGAACAGTAATTGGCTTTATTATCATGTTATCAGCTATAACTGAAATTGATGGTTTTGATTTTACAATGATGAAAGATATGCTACAAAATATGAGTAAAGGCATGGAAGTTGCACTATATACAACACTATCTGGACTTGTGAGTTCGGTCTTATTATCTATGCAATACTCATATTTAGAGCATTATATATATAAAATATTTTATATGTCCAATTTGTGCTTATCGAATTTTTTGCCTAATCCTGTCAATATAATGAATGATGATGAAGAAATATAATAAGTTTGACCCATTTACTGATTTGCTTTTTAATATATTACTAGCTTTTACTTTTTTATTTTTTATTACAATTTTATTCATTAATCCGATTACAAAATTTGGAAATGTTAATATGAAAGCTGAATATATTATTACAGTGGACTGGAATGATAGTTTGCCTGATGATATTGATCTCTGGGTTAAAGACCCTAATGGAGAGATTGTATCCTATCTAAAGAAAGATGCAGGATGGTTACATTTAGATAGAGATGATCAAGGGATTATTAATGATAAAGTTACAATCGATGGCAAAGAAACTATTTATCCTATTAACAGAGAGGTAGTAACTTTAAGAGGAATTATTCCTGGAAACTATATTGTTAACTTATATATGTATGATAATAAAAGCATGAAACCTGTAAATGCTAAAATAACTATTGAAAAAGTTAATCCAACATTAAAACTTGTCTTTTTTGATAATGTTGTCCTTAAGGATAAAGATACTGAATTAACTGTAGTTAAATTTAGATTAGATTCAACTGGGAACTTTAGCCATATTTACACTGATAATGAAATACTAACGCCATATGGTCTAGAGGGTATATAGTGTTTGCTGAAATAATAATTATTATATTGATATTATTAATTATATTTACATATCTTCTTTACTTATTATTCAAAAAAGAGCCTTTCAAAAAAATGATTATTTTATCATCTTCAATATTTATTTTTTTTATCATTACATTCAATGGTATGATTAATATTCTTGGATATCCTGTGGTTTCTAAATTACCTGATAGATTTGATTTACTATTTGTAAAAGTAATAAATAAAAATATTATTATATTAGTAAAAGACGTCAACATAGATAAATACCCTAGATTGCATATACTGGACCATAGTATTTCTCTAGAAGATGAGTTTAAAAAAGCTTCATATGATTTAAAAGATGGTAAAAAAGTCATTGGTATAATTGATGAAAATATTTCCGATAATCATTATGGAATCATATTTAAACCAATTAAAAGAAATATTCCTACTAAATAATATGAAAACTTCAACTTTTTTATGATAGAATATCCACAATTTTTTGAGAGATTAAAGCATGGATTTTAAAAATCATCTAGTTGAATCAGGTGTAAAATATAATATTTTTGATATAAGTAAATCCAAAATATGTCATTTACCTTACTCTCTAAGGGTATTATTTGAGAATTATGTTAGAAATAATAAAACTATATCGGAAAAAATAATCAATAAATTTGAATCTTGGAATGGCAGTATAGGAAATCAGACAGAATTAACCTTTTTCCCAAGTAGAGTAATCATGCAAGACTTTACTGGTGTTCCTGCTGTTGTTGATTTAGCTTCTATGAGAGATGCTGTTAGAGCATTGAACGGAGATCCAGCACTTATTAACCCGCAATGTCAAACTGATTTAGTTATAGACCATTCTGTTATGGTTGATCATTATGGTGCTGCAGATTCAAAAGATCTCAATACCAAACTAGAATATAAGAGAAATATCGAGAGATATAGACTACTTAAATGGGGTCAAAGTGCATTTAAAAATTTAAGAATAGTGCCACCTAATAATGGAATTATACATCAAATAAATATCGAATACATTTCACAAGTCATTTTTAATAAAGATTATCTTCTCTATCCCGACACAGTTGTTGGTACTGATTCACATACTACCATGGTTAATGGATTAGGTGTATTAGGTTGGGGTGTTGGAGGAATTGAAGCTGAGGCTGCTATGCTTGGTCAGCCAATACCAATGTTATTACCAGAAGTTATAGGTTTCAATTTAGAAGGTAAACTAGAAAAATCTACTACTGCAACAGATTTAGTTTTAACTATAGTTGAGCAACTCAGAAAAGCGAATGTAGTTGGTAAATTTGTAGAATTCTATGGTGACGCATTAGACTCTCTCTCAATAGCCGATAGATGTACGATTGCAAATATGGCACCTGAGTATGGTGCAACATGTGGGTTCTTTCCAATTGATGATATGACATTAAAATATATGCACACAACTGGAAAAAAAGCCGAACAGATTAAACTTATTGAAAGCTACTCGAAAAAGATTGGTTTATTTAGAGACCCTTCAGAAAAAATACTATACAGTCAAAACCTCAAACTAGATATTTCATCAGTCCAACCTTGTTTATCTGGTCCAAAAAGACCAGAAGATCGAGTCAGTCTTAATGATGTTGAGAGAATTGTTACTGATGAAATTAAAAAACAGAAGAAAACAACATCTAAAGATGACTCTGGTTTACGTGATGGATCAATAATGATAGCTGCTATTACAAGTTGTACAAATACATCTAACCCAAGCGTAATTATTGGGGCTGGTTTATTAGCTAAAAATGCTGTAGAGAGAGGCTTGAAAGTAAAGGAATGGGTTAAAACATCTTTAGCTCCTGGGTCAAGAGTTGTTAAAAACTATCTTGAAAAATCTCAACTAATAAAATATTTTGATGATCTTGGATTTAATATTATTGGTTATGGCTGTACGACATGTATAGGTAATTCTGGCCCTTTAAAGCAAGAGTATGTTGATGAAATTAATAAAAAAGATTTAATAGTCAGTTCTATATTATCTGGTAATAGAAATTTTGAAGGTAGGATACACCCTGAAATTAAAATGAATTTTTTAGCTTCCCCAATGTTAGTTATTGCTTACTCATTGGTTGGTCAAATAGGCATCAATATTTCTAAAGATAGTCTTGGTAAAGATAAGGATGGTAATGATGTTTATCTCAAAGATATATGGCCATCAGCAGAACAAATAACACAAGTTGTTGGAGAAAATATTGATAGAAAAATGTTTACAGATTCATACAGTGATTTATTTGATGGCGATGACAATTGGAAAAAAATAGAAACTGCTGACTCTGATTATTTTGATTGGCAAAAAGAGTCTACTTATATTCAACCATCGCCATTCTTTGAAAATATGGATGATAATCTTTATAAGCTCAATGAAATTACTAACGCATATCCCTTGCTTGTTCTCGGAGATAGTGTAACAACGGATCATATTTCACCAGCTGGATCTTTCAAAGATACAACCCCTGCTGGTAAATTTTTAGTTGATAATGGAACACAAGTTGCTGATTTTAATTCTTATGGCTCAAGGAGAGGAAACTATCAAATTATGAAAAGAGGTACTTTTGCTAATATTAGAATTGCTAATAAAATTGTACCTGGAACAACTGGTGGTTATACAAAACATATCCCATCAAACCAAGAAATGGCAGTTTACGATGCAGCTGAATTATATAAAAAAAATAAGCATAATCTTGTAATATTTGCTGGTAAAAATTATGGTTGTGGTTCATCAAGAGATTGGGCTGCAAAAGGCACGAAACTTCTAGGAGTTAAAGCTGTTATAGCAGAGAGTTTTGAACGTATCCATCGTTCTAATCTTGTGGGAATGGGTATACTACCTTTAGAATTTATTGATGGCAATAATTTTGAAAGCTTAGGTCTAGATATTTACTCACAATATACAATAGATAAAATCAATATAGGCGATACAAAAACTAAAGTTACAACTAATGTGAATAATCAATCTATCACATTCGTGGTAAATATTCGGATTGATACAGCGATGGAATGGAATTATTTCACTAATGACGGAATTCTTAATTACGTATTAAAAAATATCGCTAATTCTTCATAAGATCTATATATTGATCAATCTGTTTAGAGTATGATGATTTGAAGAGTAAAAGTTTAAGTTTAGAACCTCCAAGTTGTCTCCATAAAATAGTAGATCTTACTCCGGCGAATAATGCTGTTCTTATTCTTGATGCTTGAATAGGCACTGTTAAATATGTATTTTCTCCATTGATTACTATTCTTGGCTCAAATAAACTCAAAGTTTCTTGGTATATATCTGATAATCTTTTAGCTTTATCATCAGTTGTAACTATATTAGAGTCATCTTGCATTTCTTTAATTAAAATTTGAATAGTAGATATGGTTTCATGACTATCTAAAACCTTTTCTGATAGTATTTGAAGTGATTTAACATATCTTCTTGTTTCACTACTTCTGTTAAATATATCCCCGATGATTTGTTTACGTAAGTATAACAAACCTGTTTTTAGACTTTGAGTACTGAGATATATTTGTTCTACATTATTAGATTCTATTGCTTGAATACTATTAATCAATGGTAGTAACTCTTTTTCATTATAATTACCATTCCATGCTATTTTTGATACAACATCACATGACTGATAAAGACCTGCCAATGCGAGAGTCTGTTCTGGGATATTATTATTTATCATGCATCTATTATCCCCCCACCAATACATTCATCATCTTTATATATAACAGCAGACTGCCCAGGAGTAATAGCTCGTTCACTTTCCATGAGTTTTATCTTTACCGAAGTATCACTAGTTAAACTGATTTTAATAGGAATTAGTTTGCCGCCATGACGGAATCTCGCATGATAAATTATATTACTCTGTGGAATTATGTTTATCCAATTCGTCTTGCTTATGTTTACATCACCATTTCTCAAAAGTCTTGATTCATCTTGACTTATAATTAAAGTATTATTGCTCATTACTTTTTTTATCACAAACCAAGGTTTATCAGGATAACCTTTCTTGCCACCTATATTAATTCCTCGTCTCTGACCTATTGTATAATTGAATAAACCATGATGTTCACCAAGCTCATGACCATCTTCATCAATTATTAATCCAGGCTTACTGTTAATATACTTTTGTATAAACCTTGAAAAATCTTTTTTTCCAATAAAGCATATACCCATGCTCTCTTTTTTTTCATAAACTTTTAAATCAAAATCTTTTGCTATTTTTTTGACATCATTTTTATGAATATTTTCCAGTGGAAAAAGCAAATCTTTCATTATTTTCTGTTTAAGTATATAAAGAAAATATGTTTGATCTTTAATTTTATCTAAAGGCATATGTAATGTATTTATTTCATTACCATTCTTTAACATAGCATAGTGTCCTGTAGCAACTTTATCACATCCTAGTGATAATGCATGATTCATAAAATAATCAAATTTTATTTTTTCATTACAAAAAATATCAGGATTAGGAGTTTTACCTTGATTTAGTTCAATTATAAAATTTTTAAAAACTAAATCCCAATACTTATCTGAAAAATTCACAATTGATAATTTTATGCCTAATTTTTTTGATATTCTTAGCGCATCCTCATAATCTTTTTTTGAACTACACTGATTATTAGTATCGTCCTCTTCCCAGTTTTTCATAAATAAACCAGATACTTTATACCCCATATCTTTTAGAATAACTGCAGAAATTGATGAATCAACACCTCCTGACATCCCCAATATAATTTTTTTACTAGAATTCATTATTAATATTGTTAATTAGACTACTTAATAGTATCATCTACGCTAAATTATAATATATACATATTCAAGAGGTAACAATGAATAAGATAAGATCTGCCAATGATATCCAGAAAGACTGGGATACAAATCCAAGATGGAAAAACGTAAAAAGAGACTATAGTGCTGAAGAAGTAGCAAAATGTAGTGGAAGTGTGCGAATAGAGCATAGTATAGCTAAGCAAGGAGCAGAAAAATTATGGAAACTCATAAATACTGAAGACTTTGTTAATGCTTTAGGCGCTCTGACTGGTAATCAGGCAATGCAACAAGCGAAAGCTGGCCTTAAAGCCGTTTATTTGTCTGGCTGGCAAGTTGCAGGTGATGCCAATACAGGAATGCAGATGTACCCAGATCAATCATTATATCCGGTAGACAGTGTACCTAGTGTAGTTAAACGAATAAATAATTCCCTTCGTCGCGCAGATCAGTTAAATATTGCAGAAGGCAACAAGCCAATAGATTATATGTTACCTATAGTTGCAGATGCTGAAGCTGGCTTTGGTGGAGTTTTAAATGCATTTGAATTAATGAAGGCTATGATAGAAGCTGGTGCTGCTGGTGTTCATTTTGAAGACCAATTAGCATCTGCTAAAAAATGTGGTCATATGGGTGGAAAAGTATTAGTTCCAACACAAGAAGCAGTTCAGAAACTTGCAGCGGCAAGGTTAGCAGCAGATGTTTCTGAAACACCTACAATTTTGCTAGCAAGAACTGATGCTGAAGCTGCAAACTTATTAACTAGTGACATTGATCCGAGAGATAAATCATTTTGTACTGGCGAAAGAACTGCTGAAGGTTTCTATCGTGTAAATAATGGAATTGATCAAGCTATATCAAGAGGGTTGGCGTATGCTCCATATGCTGATTTAGTTTGGTGTGAAACAGGTGTGCCTGACTTGGATTTTGCTAAAAAATTTGCAGAAGCATTAAAGAAGGAATACCCAGAACAGTTATTAGCATATAATTGTTCCCCATCATTTAATTGGAAGAAAAAACTAGATGATAATCAAATTGCTAAATTCCAAAAAGAATTGGGAGCTATGGGGTATAAGTTCCAGTTCATTACTCTAGCTGGGTTTCATGCATTAAATTACAGTATGTTTGAATTAGCTAAAGGTTATAATGAAAAACAAATGACAGCATATGTGAAACTTCAGGAGGCTGAATTTGCTGCAGAACAGGATGGATATACTGCTACTAAACATCAACGAGAAGTTGGTACTGGATATTTTGATACTGTTACCCAGGTAATTACTGGTGGGTCATCATCTGTTACTGCGCTTACAGGTTCTACTGAAGAAGAACAATTCGAAGAAAAATAATAAATTTTTTTCTAACAGTATTTAATATGATCAAATTTAATGAACCCAAAGATGGAGCAATAATCTCATATAATAATGGAGTTATTGAAACCCCGGATAAACCAATAGTGCCATATATTATAGGCGATGGGATTGGAATTGATGTGACACCAGTCATGAAAAGAGTTCTTAATTATGCAATTGGTAAAGCCTATGGAGTATCAAAGGAGATAAAATGGATGGAAATATATGCAGGTCAGCAGGCGTTAGATATTGCTAATAATTTACTTCCTGATGAAACTATAGAAGCCATGAAAAAATATAGAGTCTCTATCAAAGGCCCTCTCACAACACCTATTGGTAATGGGTTTAAGTCTATAAATGTAAGCATAAGACAAAAGCTAGATTTATTTGCATGCGTTAGACCTATTAGATATTTTCCGGGAACAAATAGCCCAATGGTAGAATCTAATATGACAGATATGGTTGTATTTAGAGAAAATACAGAAGATCTATATACGGGAATTGAATGGGAACCTAATTCTGAAGGTGCAAAAAAAATTATTAATTTTATTAAAGAAGAACTTGGCACTTCACCTTTTCGTTTTGAAGAACATTGCGGTATAGGTGTTAAGCCAGTTTCAAAAGAAGGTTCTGAAAGATTAATTACTATGGCTATAGATTTTGCTCTTACAGAAAAGAAAGATTTCCTTACTATAGTTCATAAAGGAAACATTATGAAATTTACTGAAGGTGCATTTAGAGATTGGGCATATACTTTAGTTGTGGAAAAATACAAAGGCACATCTAATAGTGATGGCACCTACACAATACTTTGCCCTAAAACTGAACATAAGCTGATAATTAAAGACTGTATTGCTGATAATTTCTTGCAGCAAATCATTTTAGTTCCAGAACAACACGAAGTAATAGCTACATTAAACCTGAACGGAGATTATATATCTGATGCTTTAGCAGCACAAGTCGGAGGAATAGGCATCGCGCCAGGTGCGAATATTGGAGAGGGATATGCGGTATTTGAGGCAACTCATGGATCAGCTGAAAATTACGCAGGTAAGAATAGAGTTAATCCGAGTTCAATAATCCTATCTGGAGAAATGATGTTGAGATACATGGGTTGGAACGAAGCAGCAGATTATGTTTTAAAAGGAGTTAAAGGAGCCATACAAAAAAAACAACTTACTTTTGATTTAGCACGTGCTAGAGCTGGAAAAAAATTCATACGTCCAAAACCAAAAGAAAAATACACTGTCAAAGAAGTAAAAGAAGAATTTACTCGTTTAGTTCCTGGCGCTACTCTCGTTAGTACTCAGGGTTTTGGTGATGCAGTAATAGATAATATGTAATTATTTATCTCGAAAAATAATTCGGCCCTTTGAGAGGTCATAAGGCGTTAAAGCTACCATTACACTGTCACCCCTAAGAATCCTGATGTAATGTTTTCTTATCTTTCCAGATATATGCGCTGTAACAACATGACCATTTTCTAATTCAACACGGAACATTGTATTAGGTAATGTCTCTATAACTTTTCCAGCCATTTCTATTTGTTCATCTTTCGACATAAATATTATAAAATTACAGTTATATTAAGTGTTTTTATTGTAACATAATAACAGTATATAAATATAACTAAGAATAATATGAATATTACTCCAAATATCAGCAAGAAAAATATTTTCAAAGTGATGAATTTTGATCATTTGATGCAAATTTATGAAAATAACTACTATCTTTTCATGAAACTAATATCATATTTAAGACAAGAGAGTAAAATTGGAACCTTTGTTGTTGATAATCATATGATACACTATGAGCTGATCACATCTTCAAAATATACTGATATTTTCCGCTTATACCACAAATATAGAAGACCGGAATTATCCTCAACTAATTACTCTATCAAACCGCACCTTATATTTACCTTATATAAGGACGCGAAATTGCTAGAGGTGAAATCACTTTCACAAAGTAAATATTTTGATAGTAAAATCGATTCTAAGTTAAAAATAAACCTAGATGTATACTATTGGCTAAAAGGTATTTTACTAAAAAATTATAAATATCAATAATATATAGAAATATATTGATTAATATATAATTGTTTTTTTCTCACTTAAGCTATTGAAAAACCATAATTTATCCCATAGTATTAATTCAAAGGGGTAATTGAAACTTATATATGGAGAGTTAAGATGAAATTATCGACAAAAGGACGCTATGCTATCAAAGCAATGATAAATATAGCTATCAGCAGCAGAAATGCACCTAAAACATTACTAGAAATATCAAAGCATCAAGGGATTTCATTATCTTATCTTGAGCAGTTATTTGCACTTTTAAGGAAAAATAACCTTGTTTCTGGTGTCAGAGGACCAGGTGGAGGTTATAGACTATCTACTGATCCTGAAAATATTACAATTGCACAAATTGTAAGAGCAATTAACGCCGATATGGCTCAAAGCACTACTACAGATAAAAAAGATGAGGTGATTTGGGACAAATTCAGTGATAAGCTTTGTAACTATCTAGAGACAGTTACTCTAGGAAGCCTCATTAAGGACGATACAGATAGTGAAAATCGTGCTAGTATGGCTATTACTGAGGAGTCAGTTATTAAAAATAGCAGTTGGAATAGCGCTTAAACCGGAGAAATATATGGCCTATAGTGATAAAGTATTGGATCATTATGAAAATCCAAGAAATGTAGGTAGTTTGGACAAAAAAGATACTACAGTAGGTACTGGTATGGTAGGAGCACCAGCATGCGGTGATGTTATGAAACTTCAAATTAAGGTAAATGATAATGGTATCATTGAGGATGCGAAGTTCAAAACATACGGTTGCGGGTCTGCTATTGCATCTAGTTCGCTTTTAACTGAATGGGTTAAAGGCAAAAGCTTGACAGAGGCATCGTTGATTAAAAATTCTGATATTGCCGAAGAGCTTGCTTTGCCACCTGTAAAAATCCATTGTTCTGTATTAGCTGAAGATGCTATTACAGCTGCAATAGAAGACTATAAAAAGAAAGCAAGCAAGTAGTTAGATATTGTAAATATATCTATTATTTGTCTATAATAAGACTATTAAACATTAGGAGTAAGTATAATGGGAACAACACCTAAAACAATGTGCACAAATATTGGCGGGATGGAGCGCATGCTCAGAATCGTAGCTGGTATTGCAATACTTTATTTCACAATGGCAGGTGCTATACCTATGCCATGGGGGCTTATTGGAGCCGTGCCTATTCTAACAGGAGCATTGGGTTGGTGCCCACTGTATATTCCTTTTGGAATTAGCACTATGAAAAATCAGTAATCTACTGGTGATATAAGTGATTAAGAGACGCCACGATGGCGTCTCTTTTTATGTGTTAAATGGATAAGCAAATGCCTCAAAAGTATAATACAAAACCAAAGTATTGGGAGGATGCAAAGAGATTCCTTGTCAAAAAAGACCCGGTTCTTAGTCAAATTATACAACGTGTTGGTAATAAAGATTTTTTAACAAGGAACTCAACACCATTTCAAACTTTGTCCAATGCAATCATAGGTCAACAGATTTCAGTTGCGGCAGCAGCCAGTATCTCACAAAAATTAAAAAATAAGATCGGTAGTATAAGCCCATTAAAGATTAATACGACGTCTAAAGTTACTATGCGTAATACTGGATTATCAAGACAGAAAATTGAATATTTAAAGTTACTCGCAAGTTGTTTTATTAATAAACCACACTTTTTCTATAAATTACATGAACAATCAGATGACGATGTTATAATGAAGCTGTGTGAATTAAAAGGAATAGGCGAATGGACTGCCCAAATGTATTTGATATTTCAACTTAATAGGCCAAATATTCTACCAATGGCTGACATTGGTTTTCTAAATGGTGTTATAAAGGTATATAAACTGAAAAAAAACAATACTTCAAAAATTATTGAGATTGCTAATAATTGGGGCACATATAAAACCGTAGCAGTTTGGTTTATCTGGAGGGTATTAGACCCAGATATTGTTCAGTATTAGGCCATTATGAATATAAAAAATAATTCAAATCAAATAAAAAATTTAATACGCAAAGGTAAGAAGGAAGGATATATTCTAAATAAAGATCTAAATGACTTAATTAACCTATTATCAGTTACTGATAAGAATTATATTAAAAATACAATAGAAAATATGGAAATACAGCTTGTGGACTCATACGATCAATTTGATGAGCATAAGTACTTGACAGGTGAGGAGGCAATCAAAATACTTCAGAGTTTAAGCGATGGTTCACATAAAGCATTCAATAATCAAGATGTAGATACGAAAGATAGTGCCAAAGATTAGGTTATAGGAGTTTTTAGAAAATTTATTATTAGACCATAAATTGAAAAAATTATAGAATACGTTAAGGAATAATCATGATAGTAGGAACATTATTTGTTTTAGGATTTTAAGCATGGAGGCATTCACATGAAAATAGGTATACCAAATGAAACTTCTAATATAGAAAACAGGGTAGCGATTACACCTTCGGTTGTCAAAAAAATAATTAATCTTGGGTATGAAGTATCTATAGAATCAGGAGCAGGATTAAAAGCAAGTTTTCTTGACCAAGACTATGAAAAATCAGGAGCTCAGGTCTTAAACAATAAAAAGAATATATGGAAGTTAGATATTATCCTTAAAATCAATAAGCCTAGCGAAGATGAAATAAGCGCTATATCTGGCAACTCTACATTAATATCTTTTTTTAGCCCTAATCTAAATCCTGAATTATTAAAAATATGTAAAAAAGATAATATAAATATACTGTCCATGGACTCGGTTCCTAGAATATCAAGAGCACAAAAAATGGATGCTTTGTCATCAATGGCAAATGTTGCTGGATCACGAGCTGTCATAGAAGCAGCTCATCTGTTTGGTAGATTTTTTGGTGGACAAATTACTGCAGCTGGTAAAATTTCACCTGCAAAAATTCTTGTAATAGGTGCGGGTGTAGCAGGACTATCAGCTATTGGAACAGCTACTTCTCTTGGTGCAATTGTACGAGCTTTTGATACTAGGCCGGAAGTAAAGGAACAGGTTGAAAGTTTAGGCGCAGAGTTCTTAACTGTAACTCTCAACGAGGATGCTTCAAGTAATGATGGATATGCAAAAAAAATGAGCGATGAATTTATAAAAAAAGAAATGGATCTATTTAGATTACAATGCAAAGAAGTTGATATTATAATCACGACCGCACTCATTCCCGGTAAAGGTGCTCCAAAACTTATAACCGATGAAATGATAAATCTAATGAAGCCTGGATCAGTAATAATGGATTTAGCTGCATTACAAGGTGGTAACTGTACTTTATGTAAACGTGATGAAATTGTAGATATTAATGGTGTGAAGATTGTTGGCTTTACTGATTTGCCATCAAGACTACCATCTCAATCTAGTGAGTTATATGCAAATAATGTCTACCATGTTCTAAATGATATAACTCCTGACAAAGATGGTAAAATATCTATTAATATGGAAGATGAGGTAATACGGTCTTTGACTATTATCAAAGATGGCCAAATCACATTTCCCCCGCCGAAAGTCGATGTATCAGTTAAAAAAACACAATTGAAAAACACTCAAGTAAAGAAAGAAATAATTAAAAAAGAAAAAAAATCTCTATTGCCAGGCATTATAGCCTTTTCATTACTCTTTTTGGTCGGAGCATTTGCCCCAGCCTCTTTTATGAGTCATTTCACTGTATTTGTTTTATCTTGTTTTATAGGTTATATGGTTATATGGAATGTGACTTCATCTTTACATACTCCACTAATGTCAGTGACTAATGCAGTAAGCAGTATCATAATCATTGGCGCTCTTGTTCAAATATCATCACCAGGTCTTGCTTCTATAGTACTTTCGAGTTTAGCAATTTTTATAACTAGTATTAATATTTTTGGAGGCTTTGCTGTAACAAAGAGAATGTTAGGCATGTTTAAAAAATGATACTAAATATACTTACTTCTGAAGTCGTTAACTCTTTATATATTGTATCTGCAGTATTATTTATACTAACACTAGGTGGTTTAAGTAATCAGGAGTCATCAACGAGAGGAAATATTTATGGTATCACTGCAATGGCTATCGCAATTGTTGCAACATTCTTTGGGCCAAGAATAACAGATAACTACTATTTGATAATACTTTTAATTTTTTTTGGTGGAATTATAGGACTTACCCTTGCAAAGAAAGTCAAAATGACAGATATGCCAGAACTTGTAGCTATTCTTCATAGCTTGGTAGGTCTAGCAGCTGTATTAGTAGGTATAGTTAACTATATGAATCCTACTTATAATTTCTCAAACACAGAAATGGTTATTCATAACATTGAGATTTACATAGGTATTTTCATTGGAATGGTAACTTTTTCAGGATCTGTAGTAGCTTTTGGTAAATTAAGTGGGAAAATTTCTGGTAACCCATTAATTCTTCCAGCCAGACATTATCTTAATCTATTTATGATTGTATCAATTATTTTACTCGCATATATTTTTGTCTCAACAGATGGAGTAGATACTGCATCAAACTCGCTTATACTCATGCTAATTATCTCGTTTATATTTGGTATTCACTTGGTTGCTTCTATTGGTGGCGCCGATATGCCTGTAGTTGTTTCAATGTTAAATTCTTATTCTGGATGGGCGGCATCTGCTACCGGGTTTATGCTGAGTAATGATTTGCTCATTGTCGTTGGTGCATTAGTTGGAAGTAGTGGCGCTATATTAAGCTATATTATGTGTAAAGCAATGAATAGAAGTTTTATTTCTGTTATTGCGGGTGGCTTTGGTACCGAATCTTCTAAACCTAGCACTAATTCATCAGCACAAGGTGATATTAATTCAATTAATACAGATGAATTTAAAGAACTTATTTTGGCATCAAAGAAAATTGCTATTATTCCAGGTTATGGGATGGCGGTAGCTCAAGCACAATTCGTAGTAAATGAAATAATTAATATTTTGAAAAATAAAAAAATTGATGTAATTTTTGTCATACATCCTGTTGCTGGAAGAATGCCTGGACATATGAATGTACTGTTAGCTGAGGCTCAAATACCTTATGACATTGTTTTTGAAATGGATGAAGTTAATGATGATTTTTCTAATATTGACCTATCTATAGTTATAGGTGCTAATGATATTGTTAATCCCTCTGCTCTTGAGGATCCTAATAGTCCTATTTCAGGTATGCCTGTCATCGAATGTTGGAAGGGAAAAAACACTGTTGTTCTTAAACGTGGTATGTCTACCGGATATGCAGGAGTAGAAAACCCTCTTTTCTATAAAGAAAATACACTTATGTTATTTGGTGATGCAAAAGAATCGCTTACGGAAGTGTTGTCTTTAAATTCTAATTAAATGACTGAAGGCAAGAAACCACATAAGTACATTTTTTTTGAATCAGTTAAAATCATAATAATTATGATAGTTATGATATTATTATCTACAATTATTCTATTGGATATTTTTTAATTATTGGAGGCGGCGGGAATCGAACCCGCGTCCGAGAGAACTCAACCATTGGCACTACATGTTTAGTTTGTCTTATATTTAATTAATAAGCTGATGACAAACAATCCACTTATTAACTATCTTGTTAATTTTTAACAACATAATAACAAGAATATATGCTGCGGTCTTATCATAATGACTTCAGTACAGAGCATATAAGCCTACTCTGAGTGAAGCTAGCGGCAGTTAGGCTGCTAGAGCTAAAGGTTTATTTTCAGCGTTTATAGTTTTTCAGCAGATTAACGAGTTACTGAAAGCTCGACATGCACCTCAGGCATTGCAACCCACGTCGAAACCAGGTCGCCCCCGAAAATTGTTGTTATCTTATATTCAATCTCATAGATTAGCAATATGCAATATTAATATTAGTAAAACTATATTAAAATAGATATACAATGGCAGTATATCAATATATTTTAGTTGAAAAAAAATCCAAAAATGACTACAAAAGCAAGCTTTCAGGTATAAATACCCAGTACAATCTCCCGAATTACAGTTATTTATACAAAATCAATTATAATAAAGGTTTAAATACTTCTGAAAAATCCCTAATTTTTGACTTATTAGAATCCAATAAAGAATTGATGCCATCAATGTTACCACGATTTTCTGCAATAATATTTCCTAGATCTGGTCATCTATCACCCTGGTCAGAAAAAGCAAAACAAATATTACTTAACTGTGGATTAAACAATTCAATTACTATTGAGAGGATTAAAATATATAACTTCAAAGCAAAAGGTAATTTTACTAAAAATAAAATATTCTTAAACCAGGCATATGATAAAATGACGGAATATCAAATAACTAATAATTTAGATATTAATAGTTATTTATTTTCACAGAAAAAATGTATTAAACCTAATAATCACAGAGAAATTAATCTCTCAAAATTGTCTCGCTATAATTCTTCTCATGGTTTAGCGCTTAATCTTCTTGAAATGAAATATTTACAAAATATGTTTAATAAATTGAGTAGAAATCCAAATGATATTGAGCTAATGATGTTTGCGCAAATTAATTCTGAACATTGTAGGCATAAAATATTTAATTCAGATATTCAAAAATCTAGATTGAATCTGAGTACAACTCTTTTTGATTTAATAAAATCAACATATAAAAAAAAGAATAAAGATGTAATTTCTGCTTATAAAGATAATTGTTCAATAATTTCTGGATTTAAAAATAATTTTATGTTCACTAGAAATTACAAATATAAATATTCTAGGGAAAATGACTACTATATTATTAAAGCTGAAACTCATAATCATCCAACTGCAATAGCTCCTTTTGCAGGCGCAGCTACAGGTTCTGGTGGCGAGATAAGAGATGAAGGAGCAACTGGCTCTGGTTCTATGCCAAAAGTAGGTTTTTCAGGTTACACTCTTTCCAACCTAAGAATTCCAGGCTCTATAAATTCATGGGAGTCAAAAACTATTGGTGTTCCATCAAGAATAAAGAAACCATTAGATATTATTATAGAAGCACCCATTGGGGCTGCCGCATATAATAATGAGTTTGGTAGACCAAATATATTTGGGTATTTCAGGACATTTGAGAGTAATGTTAATTCAACAGATAATAAAAAAAAGTCATTTGGGTATCATAAACCTATTATGATTGCAGGAGGTATAGGTCAAATAAGAGAAAAAAATCTCTTTAAGCATAAACTTAAAAAAGACGATCTAATTATTGTGCTTGGTGGCCCTTCTTATTTGATTGGCATAGGTGGTGGTGCTGCCTCATCTCTATCATCTGGACATAGCGATGAAGAATTAGACTTTTCATCTGTACAGAGAGATAATCCAGAAATTCAAAGAAGATGTCAAGAAGTTATAAATAAATGTATTTTTAATGATACCTCTTTGATTAAAAGCATACATGACATTGGTGCTGGTGGACTTAGTAATGCAATACCAGAAATAGTAAATGATTCTAATAAAGGTGCAAATATATTCCTATCAAAAATACCGTTAGGAGAAAAATCAATGTCACCACTTGAAATATGGTGCAATGAATCTCAAGAAAGATACGCCATTATCATAGACAAAAAGCATCACTATGAATTTGAATCCATATGTGCTATTGAAAACTGTCCATACTCTGTTATAGGTAATGTAACTGATGAAAAACAACTCATATTACATGATGGTAATTCAAAAATTATTGACTTACCAATGAATTATCTTTTAGGAAAACCTCCTATTACAAAAATATTTTTGAAGAACTTTATATCTAATTATAAAAAACAAATATATACATATGATTCATTCACAAAGTCAATATACAATATTCTTCAATTACCATCTGTAGCAGATAAAGGTTTTTTAATAACAATTGGAGATCGTACTGTTACAGGTTTAGTGTCACAAGATCAAATGATAGGCCATAATCAAGTGCCAATCTCTAATGTTTCCACAACCATGTCATACATCGGATCAAAAAATGGTCAAGTTATGACAATGGGAGAGAGACCTTTTATATCTATAACTAATCCTTCTGCATCTGCAGATATTGCATTTGGCGAAATTATAACTAATATTAGTTGTGCTTATATTGGTGATTTATCAAATATAAAACTGTCTGCGAATTGGATGGCGTCATCTAAAAATCATAATGAGCTTGAAGCCTTATATTTGGGAGTAGATAGAATAAGCAAACTATGCAGGGATTTTAATATAACTATACCTGTTGGAAAAGACTCATTATCAATGAATACTAAATGGAGTGATAAATCTATACATAAAGAGGTTGAGAGTCCTATGAGTCTGGTGTTATCAGCTTTTAGCTCGATTAAAGATGTAAATAAACTCATATCACCTGCTCTTAAAGGCAAAGGTAATATTTTTTTATTAGACATTGCTATGGGAAAAACAAGACTTGGAGGTTCAGCGTTGCATCAGATTCATAATATCATCGACCCTGATGTCCCTTACCTTGATAACATAAAGCACTTAAAACTATTCTTTAATTTTGTCCAAAAACTTGTCCAAAATAATACCATATCTGCATACCATGATAAATCTGATGGAGGTTTATTTACCACTCTAACTGAAATGGCTTTTGGAGGAAATAAAACTATTGTAATAAATAAAAACTTAAATAAATATCATGATGAAAATACACTTAACAAATTCTTTTTCAATGAAGAGTTAGGCGCTGTTGTTGAAGTACCATCATCAAAAATACATGAATTCTATACATTAGCAGAAAAGTATTCATTTAATAATTTTATACTGAGCTTGGGTAAATCTAAAAATCAAAAGACACCAGAGATCAACATAAAATCATATAAAGACATAAATATTCCTTTATATAAATTAAGGAAATCATGGAGTAAGCTTTCTTTTGATATACAAAAACTAAGAGATAATCCAATTCTAGCCAAGCATGAATATAATTATAAAATTATGAGTCACAAAAATATAACTAAAAAAGTTGATAAAATATTATTTGATATGAATAAAATATATTTTAAGAAGAAAAAATCTAAACCTAAAATTGCAATTCTTAGAGACCAGGGTATAAATGGCCATCGAGAGATGGCACATGCATTTATTAAAAGCGGGTTTGAGGCTTTTGATGTGCATGTTAATGATATTCTTAAAAAAAATATATCTTTGAAGAAATTTAATGGTTTGGTTGCTTGTGGTGGATTTTCATATGGTGATGTTTTAGGAGCTGGCAGAGGATGGGCAAGTAATATATTGCATAATGACAGTCTTAAGGATGAGCTTGAGGAATTTTTTAATGATAAGTATAAATTTGCTTTAGGTGTATGTAATGGCTGTCAAATGTTATCTCATTTGAAATCTATCATACCTGGTACAGAACATTGGCCAAAATTCATTAATAATAAATCTAACCAATTTGAAGCTAGATTATCAAGAATTAAAATTAAAAAATCTAACTCAATATTTTTTACTGGCATGGAAGGGTCCATATTGCCAATAATTGTCTCTCATGGCGAAGGTCAAGCACTATTTAAGAATAAAAAAGATGTTAAGGCTGCTATAATTAATTACGTGGATGATTTAAATAAAATAACTGATATTTACCCGTCTAACCCAAATGGTTCGCCTTTAGGAGCTAATGGTTTTACAAATACTGATGGGAGAATCACAGTTCTTATGCCTCATCCAGAGCGAGTATTCGAGTTGTATCAATGTAGTTTTAGATCTAAAACTTGGAAACTATCTCCTTGGTCTAAATTTTTTGCAAATGCTTATAACTGGGTAAACTAATGACTAGTAAGTATGATATAGACAAAGAAAATAGTATCACTGATGAATTCTATTTTTTGAATAGACGAAAAATAATGGCATCTATACTATCTGTTCCTATACTCACACAAACTTCCATGGTTAGTTCTAAAGAGCAGAATTTGTTTTTCACTAAAGATTTAGATTATAGTACCAATGAAGAGACTAATACTTTTAAACAAATAACCTCATATAATAATTTTTACGAACTAGGGACAGGAAAAAAGGACCCCATGTTAAATGCTAATAAACTTTCTACAAAAAATTGGAAGTTAACTATTGATGGACTTGTTGACAATCCTATGGTTTTAGATCTGGAGGATCTAACTAAAAAATTTCCATTAGAAGAGAGAATTTATAGACTGAGGTGTGTAGAAGCCTGGTCTATGGTTGTGCCATGGATAGGATTTGAGTTACAAAAGATAATAAGTATTGTAAAACCATTACAAAAAGCAAAATATGTTGCATTTGAATCTATTTTAGACCCTGATAATTTACCTGGCCAGAAACGAAAAATACTTAACTGGCCTTATCGAGAAGGACTTAGAATAGATGAGGCATCAAACCCACTTACATTATTATCGGTAGGCTTATATGGTAAAATTTTGCCAAATCAAAATGGTTCACCTGTGAGACTAATTGTTCCATGGAAATATGGATTTAAAAGTATTAAATCAATTGTTCGAATCTCATTTGTAGAGAGTGAACCCTTATGCACATGGAATGAACAAACTCCTAATGAATATGGCTTCTATTCCAATGTTAATCCATATGTGAATCACCCTAGATGGAGTCAAAAGCGTGAGAGAAGAATTGGTGAGTTTGGTAAACGTGATACATTGATGTTTAATGGATATAGTAAGTTTGTGTCTAACTTATATGAGGGCATGGACTTGAAGAAAAACTTTTAATTTAGATTCATGTCAAATATATTTCGAACCTATTTAATATCTTTATGCCCATTAATTTATATACTATCCATATCTCTGTTTTCAAACAACATAATTAATCCCTTATCTTATTTAATTATATCGTCCGGCCATATTATCATTATTTTTCTGATATTAATCATCATTGTACCATTATTGAATAGTTCTTTTAAAATTATCGATAGAAGATCTCTGGGTTTAGTTACATTTGGTTATGCAGTATTTCATTTACTACTATATATGATTGACAATAGTTTTGATTTCAATTTTTTGGTTTATGAGATTATGCATCTCTCATATATCCAAATAGGATATATTGGAGTTTTATTGTTTATACCTTTGGTATTTACCTCGAATGATTATATAAAAAAACGTCTCGTTGATAAATGGGCTATAATACATAAACTTATTTATATAATTATATTAGTTTCCTTTATTCATTATTACTTGATTATAAAGGCAGATTATTATTTGATATCATTATATATATTAATTTTTATAATGGTATTTTTCTTAAAAACTATGAGACATCTAAAATGAATAGACGTGAATTTATACAATTTCTTTTAGCTGGTTATGCTTCAGGAATTATTAAGCCATCTTTTGCTAGTGATGAAGTTAATTATAAAGTACCCGCATATGGTAATCTTCGTCTACTTCATATCACAGATACTCATGCTCAACTTGACCCAATGTACTTTAGAGAGCCTGATTATAATATAGGTGTAGGAACTAATAAAAATAAACCTCCACATGTAGTTGGTAAGAAATTACTTGATATATATTCAATATCTTCTGACTTCTATAAATATGCATATAGTCATCTTGATTTTAATTATTTAGCAAGAGAATTTGGAAAATTTGGTGGATATGCATATCTTAAAAGCGTTATTGATAATTTAAGAGCTGATGTCAACAATTCATTATTATTAGATGGTGGAGATACATGGCAGGGTAGTGGCTTATCACTCATTGAAAATGGTGCTGATATGGTTGAAGCATCTAATATGCTTGGTGTTGATATTATGACAGGACATTGGGAATTTACATTCGGAGAAAGTATTTTTACAAAGAATATTAAAAATTTTAATGGCGATTTTATAGCACAAAACATTAAACTTACTGAAGAAGCCATTTTTAATGGATTAGAGCCAATAGACGAAAATGATCATTATGTAAAACCTTACGTAATTAAAAAATTTGGTAACCATAATATTGTTGTAATTGGTCAAGCATTTCCATATACACCAATAGCTAACCCTAAAAGAATGATTCCAAATTTAACATTTGGTATTAGAGAAGCAGAATTACAAGAACTTATTGAAAAAATTAAAAAGGAAGTGGACCCATCTTTAATTGTACTCTTATCTCATAACGGTGTCGATGTTGATAAAAAGATGGCAGAAAAAGTTAAAGGGTTGGATATTATTTTAGGCGGTCATACCCATGATGTGCTTCCTAGGCCTATAGAAGTATATAATAATAATTCACGAACTATAATAATTAATTCTGGGTGTAATGGTAAGTTCATATCATTAATAGATTTGAGACTTAGTAAAAATTCTTTTGAGTATAATTATAAATTACTCCCAATAATGTCTAATAGAATAAACCCTTCTATGGATATGTCTAATTTTATTGATGCAGTAAAAAAACCTCATAAAAAACATCTTGATGAAATAGTTGGTCAGACAAATATTGATTTATATAGGAGGGGTAATTTCAATGGAACATTTGATGACTTATTATGCGAATCCATGCAGAATATGCTTGATTCAGAAATATGTTTGTCACCTGGTTTTAGATGGGGGCCAACTATTTTAGCTGGTGAAAATATTAAAATGTCTGATATATATAGTCATACCGCGATAACTTATCCCAATGTCTACAGAAGAGAAATGACTGGAGAAACCATCAAGAATATCTTGGAAGATGTAGCTGATAATCTTTTCAATCCAGATCCATATTTTCAACAAGGTGGCGATATGGTGAGAACAAGGGGTTTATCTTATAATATATCTCCGAGTCAATCTCAATATAATCGTATTTCAAATATTCGAGATAGTAATGATAAGCTATTGAAAAATAATAAGAAATATATTGTAAGCGGATGGGCAAGTGTTAATTCTATTGAATCTGGAAAACCAATATGGGATATCACTAGAGAGTATCTAACAAATATTAAGCAATATACTCCACAGAACAAAAAAACTATAGAAATAATAGGGGAAAGCGATAATTTTGGGATAGAAACTTAGTTACAAAAAACCTATTAAATGTTAACATTTCATTTGAATTTACTGTCCGATTTAATCAAAAAGGAGGCCATATGTTTGAAGTAGGGATGAAAATTGCAGGATTTGATGACGAACTTAATGATGCAATAAAAAGAGAAATTGTTAGACAAGAAGATCATGTAGAGCTTATTGCATCTGAAAACTATGCAAGTCCAAGAGTGCTTGAGGCACAAGGATCGGTTTTAACAAATAAATACGCTGAGGGTTACCCTTATAAAAGATATTATGGTGGATGTGAGAACGTAGATGTAGCAGAACAATTAGCCATAGATCGTCTGAAGGAACTGTATGGCGCAGATTATGCAAATGTACAGCCTCATTCAGGATCCCAAGCTAATGCAGCAGTTTATTTAGCACTGCTAAATGCTGGTGATACAATTCTAGGCATGAGTTTAGATGCAGGTGGTCACTTAACACATGGCTCGAAGGTTAACTTCTCAGGTAAATTATTCAACGCTGTCCAGTATGGTATTGATGACAATGGTATGCTTGATTATGATGAAATAGAAAAACTTGCTATAACACATAAGCCAAAAATGCTAATTGGTGGTTTCTCTGCATATTCACAAGTTATTGACTGGGAAAGAATGTCTGAAATAGCTAAAAAAGTTAATTCTTACTTTTTAGTTGATATGGCACATGTTTCTGGGCTTGTAGCTGGTGGAGTATATCCATCTCCAGTTCCATTTGCCGATGTAGTAACATCAACTACACACAAAACACTTAGAGGTCCAAGAGGTGGGATAATTATTTGTAAATCAAACCCAGAATTAGAAAAGAAATTTAACTCTTTAGTATTCCCAGGAACTCAAGGCGGACCCCTTATGCATGTTATAGCAGCAAAAGCTGTTGCATTCAAAGAAGCGCTTCAACCAGAATTCAAAGAATATATGAAACAGGTTGTTACAAATGCTGACGTATTAGCTAAAACAATGATTGAAAGAGAGTACGAGATAGTATCAGGTGGTACCAAAAATCACCTTATGCTCGTAAGTTTAGTCAAACAAGGTTTAACCGGTAAAGCCGCAGATGCAGCTTTACATAAAGCATACATAACTGTAAATAAAAACTCTGTGCCAAATGATCCTCAAAGCCCATTTGTTACAAGCGGGATTAGGTTAGGGACTGCTGCAATTACCACAAGAGGTTTTAAAGAAGCAGAAACTAAAATATTAGGTAATTTAATTTGTGATGTATTAGATGATATTGAATCTGAATCTAACATATCATCTGTAAAAGAGAAAATTATAAATCTTACATCTCAATATCCGGTATACTCAGCTGATAAAAAAGCTGTAGCCTAAGAGGTATAATGTATGCGCTGTCCATTTTGCGGAGAGCCTGAGACAAAAGTAATTGATTCTAGGTTAAGCTCTGATACTAATACCATTAAGAGACGGCGAGAATGCACATCTTGTTATGCAAGATTTAATACTTCTGAACAATCAGACCTTGCATATCCCAGAGTGATAAAGTCTGATAAATCATCTGAGTTATTCTCTGAAGAAAAAATTAAAGCTGGAGTAAATATTGCTTTAGAGAAAAGAATAAATGCCATCGATGATATTAACAAAACATTTTCAAATATATTTACTAAATGCCTAACCCATGGAGATAAAGAGTTGTCTACCAGTATTATTGGTAAAATTGTAATGGATGAATTATTAAATCTAGATCATGTCGCATATTTAAGATTTGCATCTGTTTATTTAAATTTTGAGGATAAAGATTCATTTAAAAAAGTAATTGATAATTTAGATAAAGATTTATCACCCAACATGAAAAAACTACAGAAAAAGCTAATTGATGAATGATATTGATATAGATAAAAACTATATCGCACAATGCCTTTTACTAGCCTCAAAAGGAAGGTTCAGCGCTGATCCTAACCCTATGGTAGGCGCAATTATCGTCAAAAATAATAAAATTGTAGGCAAAGGTTACCATAAGAGGCCTGGTTCCCCGCATGCTGAACAAATGGCTATTAAGCAAGCCGGCAAACAAGCAGTAAAGTCCACATTATATATCAATTTAGAACCATGCTGCCATCATGGCAAAACACCCCCATGCTCAGATTTAATTATTAAGAATAAAATTAGTAGAGTTGTTATATCATCTATCGACCCTAATCCTTTAGTAAATACTCGAAGTATTAGACAGCTTAGAAAAGCGGGCATTCAGGTAAATGTGGGTATTCTAAAAGATGAAGCTTTTAATCTTAATAAGGGGTTTATTACAAGATTCACAAAAAAGAGACCATATATTACGGCAAAATTTGGCATGTCTTTAGATGGTAAGATCTCTCTTGCTAACGGAGTTAGTAAGTGGATTACATCTAAAGAATCACGCCGTGATGTACATTTGGAAAGAGCGATGACATCTATAATTCTTACATCTTCTAAAACCATAATTTCAGATAATTCAAGATTCACCATAAGAGATAAAGACATAATTAGTAGAATTGATAAGCAACCAGATTTAGCGATATTAGATAGTAGTTTAGAGATTCCTCTCAATCATAAAGTTTTTATTCCTACCAATAGGATGATTCATTTATTTACACTAAAGGCAAATACTAGAAAAAAATACAAAAAAAATGTTAAAGTTATAAAGGTATCAAAAAAAGATAATCAAATTAGTCTCAGCGCATGCATTAAATATCTTGGAAAAAATAACTTTAATAATGTATTTGTAGAGGCTGGATCTAGTATTACCTCGACAATGTTAAAATTAAATTTTATAGATGAACTTCTTTTGTATATATCTCCAAAGATTATAGGTGAATCTGGAAGGTCATTTTCTGGCGTATCTTATATTAATAAGCTTTCAAGAAAGATTAAATACCGAATTAATGATATTATTCGTTTAGAAAAGGATATTAAGGTGAGACTGGTTAAATAATGTTTACTGGAATTATAGAACAAGTGGCTAAGATAGATTTTATAAGTAATACTTCAAATGAATATATTATGAGTATTAATTTATCAAAATATCAGCAAGATTTAAAAATTGGTGATAGTGTATGTGTTAATGGTGTATGTCTGACGATTTCTGAAATTAAAAATGAACTATATTATTTTAATTTATCTCCTGAGACTATTAAACTCACTACTCTATCAGGACTTAAAGAAAATTGTGATGTCAATATAGAATTACCATTAACTCTCAATAAGTTTATAAGTGGACACATTACCACTGGCCATATTGATTCAGTCGGCACTGTGAAAAATATTGATAGTCAAAAAGATTCATGGTTATTAGAAATAGAGACAGAAAAAAAATTCAAAAAATATATAGTAAAAAAAGGTTCTATTGCAATTGATGGAATTAGTCTTACAATAAATGATGTCAGTGATACTAGTATCTTTCTTATGATTATTCCTCATACATACGAAAATACATGTATCAAGAAATACAAAACTGGAATAAAGGTAAATATAGAATACGACTATATTGCTAAACACATAGAGATGTTAAAACATGATTAATTCTACGCTTGAGATAATAGATTCTATAAAAAAAGGCAAAATGGTTATTATCATGGATGATGAAAATCGTGAAAATGAAGGTGATTTAGTTATGGCAGCTGAATTTGTCAAACCAAAAGATATTAATTTTATGGCTACTAAGGGCAGAGGATTAATTTGTTTAACGTTAACAAGTTCAAAGTGTAAAAAACTCGGTTTACCATTAATTAAGCAGACCGGAGAATCATCAAAAGAGACTAATTTCACTGTTTCTATTGAAGCTGCAAAAGGTGTAACCACTGGAATATCTGCTGCTGATAGAGCGAAGACTATACGTACAGCAGTTGCTAAAAAATCAAAATCTAGTGATCTGGTGCAACCAGGACATATATTTCCACTCATGGCAAAAGATGGCGGTGTTTTAGTCAGAGCAGGACACACAGAAGCTGGTTGTGATTTAGCTTTACTTGCAGGGTTAGAACCTTCTGCTGTAATCGTAGAAATATTGAATGATGATGGTAGTATGGCTAGAAAAAAAGATCTTCTAGCATTCGCAAAAAAACATAAACTAAAAATAGGTACCATTGAAGATCTTATTAAATATAAAGCTGCCAATCAAAAGACTATTAAAAGAATTTCTGAACAAGTTATTAAAACTGATTATGGTGATTTTAATTGTATCTATTATGAAGATATTCTTACCGCACAAATTCATTTTGTACTTATTAATAAGAAAATACTGTCGGGAGAGCCTACAACGGTTAGAGTTCATGTTGAAAATGTCTTAACTGATACTGTGAAAGCTAAAAATCTTTCGGTATGGTCATTGGATGCTTCATTAAAAAAAATATCAAAAACCAAGCAAGGGGCATTAGTTTTCATAACTAATAATTTATCTATAAGTCAGATAAATGATCTTAAAACTAGTAAGTCTCAGTTTTCAAGCACTAATAAACCAGATGATTATAGGACCGTTGGAATAGGTGCGCAGATTTTAAATGATATAGGGGTTAAAGATATGATTTTATTGAGCACACCTAAAATATATCACGGAATCAATGCTTTTGGCTTAAATGTTATTAAGTATGTGAGTAAATAATGAAAAAAACCACCATAGAATCAGAAGATTTATACCCACATCCATCAAGCTTAGATGAAGATATTTATTCATCTCTATGCGATTTAAATGTCAGATCCCCGCATTTTAAAGATAAAACAATAATTGTTTCATCTTCTTATCATAAAGAAATAACAGGGAGTATGGCATATAGTTTTATTAAACATTCATATGACCAACCCAGGATATTAATGTCACATACTGAGACTATTGGATTCATTGAAGCACCTGGTGCTTTTGAAGTGCCTTTAACTGCTAAACTTATCATAGAAAAATTTAAACCAAAACAAATACTAGCACTGGGGTGTATTTTAAAAGGTGATACTAATCATGACGAGTATCTTTCATCGACAGTTATTAATGGCTTAAGAAACTTATCATTGGAATATGCAATTCCCGTAATAAACGGAATTCTAACGACTAATACTATACAACAAGCTATTGATAGGGCAGGAAAAAAATATGATAAAGGTAAAGATTTTGCCTACTCATCAATTTTGATGCATAAAATTATAAATAAAATTAATAATGAATGAGTTTAACCCTAAAGAAAGAACTCTTGCAAGGGAAAATATACTGAAGGTTCTATATCAGCATGATCTCAATGAATATTCATTCTCTGCAATTAAAAATGATTTTATTGAGAAAAGACAGTATGATAAAGAGTATTTTGATAATCTAATTGAATTATATGAATCTAATTCTAATGAAATTGATACGCTTATAGAAAAAAATTCTGATATTATTTTACAATCTTTGTCACCAATTGATAGATCAATATTACGGTTGGCAATATGTGAGTTGGTATTTAGAAAAGATGTTCCTAAGAATGTGATAATTAATGAATCAATAAATATTGCTAAAAAATATTCTTCTAAAGATGCATATAAATTTATTAATACCATGCTCGATAAGTTAATAACTAAATTATAATAAAAATGATTAAAAATGAGTCTGATCTATTAAAATATATTAAAAACAATATAAAAATTAAATCAAAAAATGTCATAAAAAGTATTGGAGATGACTGTGCAGTTATCAGAATATTACCACGTAAGTATTTTGTTATAACAACTGATACTTCTCTTTTAGGCCCACATTTTACAATTGATTATAAGGCTAATGATATAGGATATAAATGTTTGGCAACTAACTTAAGCGATATTGCAGCAATGGGCTGTATACCAAGATTTGCATTTTTAGCTATTACAATGCCTAAGTTAGATACTCAATGGGTGAAATCATTCTATCGCGGTCTAAATCAATTGCTTAAAATGCATAATGTAGCTTTAATTGGGGGTGATACTAATAAAGGACCTTTAAGCATTTCTATCCAAGTTGTTGGTGAAAATAAAACGAATATTTTATATCGCGATGGAGCTAAAATACATGATGATATTTATGTTACTGGTATGCTTGGATCAGCAAGAACAGCTCTTATGATCTCAAACGAAAAAAAATATTTTAAGGAATTTAAAATTTTAAGAAAATATCTTCATAGACCTACCCCTAGAATTAATATAGGAATCGAATTAGCCTCTGTAGCAAATAGCTGCATTGATATATCTGATGGTCTTGCTAAAGACCTAAAATGTATTTTAAGTGACAGTAATAAAGGAGCTATAATTCATATTGATAAGATACCGAGACATAGGTTGATGAAGAATGTCATTAATCCAAATAAAATGCATACTGCAATTTTAGGAGGCGGAGAGGACTATGAGCTATGTTTTACTGCACATAGAAAATATAGGGATAAAATTACATCATTATCAAAGAAGTTTAAAATAAAAATTACAAATATTGGTAAAATCACCGACAATCATCTCTCTTACATAGAAAATGGCAAAGAAATACAGGTTAATATAGATGGTTATGATCATTTCTCATAAAACTATTTTAAATAACCCAGAGTAATTAAGTAATCAGTTAATTTTATTAATGGCAATCCTATAATTGATGTCGGATCATCTCCTTTAACACTTTTTACTAATTTTATAGCATAACCTTCCATCCTGATACTTGCAGCACAATTAAGAATATCCTCTTTAGATATATAATCCTCTATTATAGACTTATTTAGTTTTCTTAATGTAACTCGATAATTAACAACTGTAACTAATTTTTTTCTTGTATCAGTATCATAAACACATAATCCTGTTTTAAATATGACATCCTTATTAGAAATAAGCATTAATTGTTTTCTAGCATTTTTAGCTGTTAGTGGTTTACCTAAAATCTTTTTATTGACCACAGCTACTTCATCAGAACCTATGATAATCGAGTTATTTTTATTCTGAGCAACTTTCATCGTTTTCTCAATTGATAAACGTTTTACGAAATCATTGATGTTTTCGTTTATTTTGCGTGACTCGTCAATATCAGGTGATATACATGTAAATTTGACTTTTAACTGTTTAAGTAGTTTCTTTCTATGTATTGAACTTGATGCAAGTATTAGTTTCTTCATAATTCTTATATTCCTTAAATCACATAGATACTAACAGAATGTAGATAATTGTTAAGTCTTATATGATTATTTAATATAATTTGTGAATAAAGCAAGATATAAATTGCTTGATTGTTAAATATTGCTTATTATATCGTATATTTTATATATTTAGTGGTATTTATATGGCAGTTCAAAAAAGTAGAAAATCTAAATCCAAAAAAAATATGAGGAGATCTCATCATGGTCTAACTGGGTCTGCATTATCTACTGATAAGACTTCTGGTGTGAAACATCTTAGACACCATATTGCAAAAGACGGATTCTATATGGGAAATGAAATAGTCCCACCTAAAGTTAAGAAAGAGAAAGAACAAGAGTCGCAAACATAGTCGATTCTTAGTAATATATCATAATGCAATCAAATATTACCATAGCATTAGATATGATGAGTGGAGATCATGGTGTCAAGGCATCCGTACCAGCTGCGTTTAGCGCACTTTTAGCTCATCAGGATATATTTTTAATATTAATTGGTGATAAATCATCTATTGAAGATAATATTTCTGACAAACAGAAGCAGATGTTTAATACAAGATATTCGATCATTCATACTAGTGAATCAATCAATATGAATGATGAGATTGTAGCTGCCATTCGCACAAAAAAAAATTCATCTATGAGATTATGTATAAATGCTGTTAAAGAAAAAGCTGCGCATGCTTGTGTGAGCGCTGGTAATACAGGTGCACTAATGGCATTATCTAAAATTATATTAAAAATGATACCAGGTATTGATAGACCAGCGATATGCGGCGCATTACCATGTAAGAAAGGCTACTTCCATATGTTAGACTTAGGCGCAAATGTTGAGTGTGACGCAAATCATCTATATCAATTCTCTATATTAGGCTCAGCTCTAGTTCAATCTTTAGAGATATCTACTAAGCCTATTGTAGGACTATTAAATGTAGGGTCAGAGGAATTTAAAGGTAATGATACAATTAAAAAGGCGGATCAACTTATACAAGAATCAAATATTAATTATGGTGGTTTCGCTGAAGGTGATGATTTGTTTAATGGTAAGTTTGATGTAATTGTAACAGATGGTTTTGCTGGCAATATAAGCTTAAAAAGTATTGAAGGAGTGGCGAAGTTTATCACATTTTTTTTGAAACAAGAATTTAATAAAAATATTTTAACTAAATTATCTGCTATCTTAAGCTATCCTGTAATGAAATCAGTCAAGAAAAAAATAGATCCAAGAAAATATAATGGCGCAAGCTTGCTTGGTCTACAAGGTGTTGTTGTAAAGAGTCATGGAAGTGCTGATGAGTTTGCGTTTTCCCAGGCAATTAGTACAGCTTATTATGAGTCAAAAAATAATCTATTAAATAAAATTGAATCATTAATTTATACAGGCTTATCTAATGACTAACATATATTCTAAAATAGTAGGCACAGGTAGTTATTTGCCTAAAAAGATTTTAACGAATCATGATTTAGAGAAAATGGTTGATACCTCGCATGAGTGGATTTTTGAGAGAACAGGCATTAATCAACGTCATATTGCGTCAGAGGATGAGTCTTCAGTTGATATGGCATATCATGCATCTGAACAAGCTTTGAAAATGGCAATGTTGTCACCAAAAGATATTGATATGATAGTTTTAGCTACTACAACACCAGAACGTAAATTTCCTAGTACAGCTGTTCTTCTTCAAAATAAGCTAGATATTGAAAATGGTTTTGCATTTGATATAAATGCTGCATGCACTGGTTTTATTTATGCATTAGATGTGGCGGATAAATATATAAAAGGTGGGTATGCTACTAATGTACTTGTTGTAGGTACAGAAAAAATTACATCATTATTAGATTGGAAAGATAGAAATACATGTGTACTATTTGGGGATGGTGCTGGCTCTGTTGTTTTGTCATCTCATGAGCAACCAGGAATATTGTCTAATAAAATTGGTTCGGATGGAGCTTATAAAGATCTTTTAACTGTCAATACAGATAATGAATTTATAGAGATGAAAGGAAATGATGTTTTTAAGATAGCAGTAAACACTATGGGTAAACTTGCAGTGGCAACTCTTAAGGAAAATAATGTAAATATTAATGATATTTCATGGCTGATCCCTCATCAAGCCAATAGCAGAATTATCAATGCTATTGCTAAGAAAATTAATTTACCAAAAGAAAAATTGATTATGACAGTCAGCGAACATGGAAATACCTCAGCAGCATCAATTCCATTAGCTATTGACTATGCAAATTCACGTAAAATGTTAAAAGACAATGACTTAATCATGTTAGAAGCATTTGGCGCTGGATTCACATGGGGGTCAACTTTATTGAGATTCTAGATGATGAATTCAATAGTAACATGTAATAAGTGCAGTAGAATTCACAAAAACTTAAAATC
>MDTG01038969.1_pt1 | contig 48526 bp, 45 predicted proteins | sample 811421 | NCBI WGS metagenome assembly MDTG01 (sample SAMN05326645, study PRJNA326480) | marine metagenome | isolation source: seawater | place: Pacific Ocean: South East | collected 2011 | reverse complement strand
CCCTATGTAATATTGACGGCCTTTATTTTAGGTATGTTATTAACACCACCTGATTTTGTTTCCCAGATCCTATTAGCTCTTCCAATTTGGTTTTTATTCGAACTTGCTCTACTTTTGGCGGTAGTTTTTCCTAATGATGATTCTAGCACTTAAGGATATCCACCCCCTGGTCACTCCCTATATAAAGCATGTCAGCTTTGTTTCTAGCAAAGATACCGTTAGTAACTACACCCGGAATATCGTTTAATTCGCTTTCTAAATTATAACTATTCGTAAGGTCAAGCCCTTTAACATCTAATATCCAGTTATGGTTATCTGTGGTAAAGTTGGTTCGCCATTCTGGGATGCCGCCTAACTCTACGATTTTTCTTGCAACTGCGCTTCGGGCAGTAGGAATAACCTCGATTGGCAGGGGAAATTCACCTAAACAACTAACCAGCTTAGTGTCGTCAATAATACAGATAAATTTTTTAGCTACTGATGCTAAAATCTTCTCGCGCGTTAAAGCTCCACCTCCACCTTTTATGAGAATACCATGTTTTGTTGCTTCATCCGCACCGTCTATATACAGATTAAAATTACCGGCTGTATTAAGGTCTTCTGTATAGAAACCGAGCTTATCAAGCTTATTTTTGGTTGCATCAGAGCTGGCTACTGTACATTCAATATGGTGAGGCAATTTGGCTAAGGCCTCTATAAAATAATTAACCGTCGTGCCAGTACCCACGCCAATGATGGTTTCATTCATTACGTCTTTCGCAGCTTTTTCCGCAACAATCTTTTTGGATTCTTCTAAATTAATCATTTATCTACCCCAATTTTTAGTTTTTATTCTAATTTTATTGTATCTTATTGCAATGCTCGATAATTACCTAAAATTAATTCTTAAGGCCCCGGTTTATGATGTTGCGAAAGAGACGAAGCTAGAATTTGCCGATAATTTAACGAATAAATTTGCAAATAATATTTGGTTAAAACGGGAGGACACCCAACCTTCTTTTTCATATAAAATAAGAGGCGCTTACTCCTTAATTACTAATTTATTACAGTCCAAAAAGGTTGCAGGTCTTGTAGCGGCTTCCGCCGGAAATCATGCCCAAGGCGTGAGCTTGTCGGCAAAAAGGTTAGGACTGCCGGTTATTATCGTAATGCCGAAGACTACCCCAGAAATAAAGATTAACGCCGTTAGAGCCCTAGGAGCGAGGGTCCAACTCCACGGAAACACTTACGATGAAGCAAGTGTATTGGCGAAGACAATAGCCGTAGATAAAAAATTTGATCTGATTCCACCATATGATGATCAATATATAATAGCTGGCCAAGGAACTGTAGGTATGGAGATATTGCGCCAACATAAAGGAAATGTTGATTATATTTTTTTACCTGTAGGTGGAGGCGGTTTGATAGCCGGTGTTGCGGCTTACGTAAAACAAATAAATCCCGAAGTAAAAATAATCGGTGTTGAGCCCGAGGAAGCGCCTAGTATGACTGCGGCTTTGGGCGCGAAAAAACCAGTTTCTCTCGATAAAATTGGGATCTTTGCTGACGGCGCGGCGGTTAAAAAGGTTGGGAAAATGAATTACGAGATCGTGGAAACTTTGGTAGATGATATGTTGCTGGTTTCAGTTGATGAAATATGCGCAAGTATTAAAGATATATTTGAGGAGAAAAGAGTGGTTCTAGAACCTGCAGGAGCTTTAAGTGTGGCAGGAGCAAAGCAGTTTTTGGCGAAAAATAAATTGGTCAATAAAAATATTGTTTGTGTTTGTAGCGGTGCTAATATAAATTTTGATAGATTGCGACACGTTGCTGAATTAGCAGATTTAGGGGAAAAGAGAGAGGTTCTTTTGGGCGTCACAATACCGGAAAGACCTGGAAGTTTTAAAGAGTTTTGCACAGCTATAGGGCCCCGGTCAATTACGGAATTTAACTATAGGGTCTCCTCTGATTCCTTAGCTGAGGTTTTTGTTGGTATAAGAGTGCAAGAAGCCGAAAAAGAAAAAAAAATAATATTTGCAAAATTGATCTCTAAAGGATATCGAGTCATAGATTTGAGCGAAAATGAACTCGCTAAGACTCATATTAGATTTATGGTTGGTGGCAGATATACGAAAAAAAACGAACGGTTATATAGGTTTGAATTTCCGGAGAGACCGGGAGCGCTACTGAAATTTCTTACACATTTGGGTGATGATTGGAATATTTCTTTATTTCATTATAGAAATCATGGCGCACCTTATGGAAGGGTTCTGGCGGGAATTGAGATCGAATCTGAAAAAAAAGAAGATTTTAATAAAGCATTAGCAAAATTAGAAATTACCTATTTTGATGAGACTAATAATGATGCGTATGAGCTATTTCTTAAATAAAAATTAAATTTTAGAGAATTATTTTGGAGAGTGATCTAATAAAAAATACTCTATGTAAAATTTTTGTTAAGCTTTATCAGGCTGGCCTTAATACGTCTAGGAGCGGCAATATAAGCGCAAGGAATGGAAAAACCATGATTATATCGCCGTCAGGAGTTGCGGCTTCGGATATTACCCCTGAAAAATTTGTTGAAGTAAAAATAGGAAATGGTGAAATAGTAGGTGGAACCTTTATTCCTTCCTCTGAATGGCGCTTTCATCATGATATTTATGAGTATTTTAAAGAGAATAGGGCAATAATCCATACTCATTCAAGTTATGCAACAGCGTTATCTTGCTTGGGGTTAGAGTTACCACCGTTTCACTACATGGTTGCGACCTTCGGTTTAGGGTCCGTGAAGTGTGCTCGATATGAAACTTTCGGAACTCATAAATTGTCGCTATCTGTTATTGATGCTATAAAAGATAGTAAAGTTTGTCTATTGGCAAATCATGGTGCGATTGCGGTTGGAGAATCTATTAGCGAGGCTTACGAAAACGCTGTTTTATTAGAGGATCTGGCAAAAATGTATTTAATTTCAATTTCAGTGGGGAAGCCTAATCTATTACCGGAAGATGAAATGTTAAAATTAAAAAATAAATTTAAAACCTACGGGAAAGAAAATGATTACAAAGCGCGCTAATTCATTTAATGATAACCAAGACAAAGAATTTGGAAACAGGCCAATGGTGCAAATTGGTATTACTATTGAAGATATAGAACAATCCTTGGATTTTTATGTAAATAATCTTGGTTGTAAGATAAAAGAGCAACAATATGATTTCCTTATCTTGGATTTTTTTGGGGCCGAACTGAGTTTAAAAAAAGAAAAAATAAAAAAAAAGTCAATCAGTCGTAACGAGGAAAGTTTCTATTTCGGATTAAATGTTCACTGGAGTGATTGGCATAAAGCGATCGATCATTTAAATTATATCGGTATTAATTACTACGAGAAGCCAAAAATAGAAATTAAATCAAATGACAGGACATATGCTTCGTTCAGTATGAAAGATCCATCAGGAAACATATTAAAATTTAGCAGTTTGAGTGTTTAATAAAAAATTTTTTTACTTTAATTGCGGAAATAATTCTACTATTTTATTTCCGATATCTGGTGCGGCAAGAAAAGTTTCGCCAATTAAATAAGCCATGATTCCATGCATCTCTAGTTTTTCAATATGATCCCGTTCACTCAAACCTGATTCAGATACAACCAATACAGAATCAGGTATAAGTTTTTTGAGTTTAATAGAATTATTGATATCGGTTTTAAATTCTTTTAAGTTCCGATTATTAATTCCAATGAAATTGTGATCTAAAGACAATACATTTTCTAGTTCTTCTTCGGTATGCACTTCTATTAAAGCATCCAACCCGTAGTCAGATGATTCTATAAGAAAGTTTTTTATTTGTTTTTTTGAAAGACAGGCAGCAATTAATAAAACACAATCAGCACCCAGCACTTTAGTTTCAGGTATCTGATAACTATCTATAATAAAATCTTTTCTAAGTATCGGCAAAGATACTACCTCTTTAATCTTCTGAATATGTTCTTTTTTTCCATAAAAAAACTTTGAGTCTGTTAAAACTGATAGAGCGGTGGCTTTATGTGTTAGATAAATTTCGGCAATTTTGACAGGATCATAGTTCTTAACAATAATATCTCTACTGGGTGAGCCTTTTTTACATTCAGCTATTAATGCTGGGAGATTTTTACTTTGAGTATTTAACAAGGAATCAAGAAACCGACTTTTGTTACTTTTTTTCCTTGCCGCTGCAACCAGGTTTTGAACTGGCCGGTCTCTTTTGCTTTCAGCTACTTCAGATAATTTGTGTTTGATAATAATATCGAGAATATTAGTCACTTTTCTGCTAGTCTCTTTGTTGTTTTGATGTACTTGTCGAAAAGAATGGCTGCCTCTCCGTTTTCGAGTAAGGCCTTTGCTATTTTAACCCCTTCCCCCAAATTTTTACTTTTCCCTCCAATATAAATTACAGCTGCGGCATTTAGTGCTAACATATCGAAAGCGGCACCCTTTTCTCCAGCAAATGCCGAACGAATCATCTCCAAGCTCTCTTTTGAATCTTTAACATTGATTTTTGGTTTATCGTATTTTTTGATTCCGAACTCTTCAGGATCGAGTTCTGAAATTTTGTATTTTCCATTGGTAAGTTCTCCTATGATTGTATTGCTGGCAACTGAAATTTCATCAAGTCCATCTTTTGAAGCAAGCACCATAGCTTTTTTATAGTCTAGTCTAATCAAAACCTCTAGATATTTTTCGATAAGTTTGGTGTCAAAGATCCCAATTACTTGGGTGGAGACGCCTGCTGGATTTGTAAGCGGGCCTACCAAATTAAATAGGGTTCTTATTCCTAGCTCTTTTCTGATAGTAACTACTTTTTTAGTTGCTTTGTGATGGTCAGGCGCAAACATAAAACCTATGCGAAGATTTTCTATGCAATAGGCGACTTTTTCTGGGGAAAGATTGATTTTGGCACCAGCCTCTTCTAATAAATCAGCACTACCACTGTTGCTGCTAGCTGATCGGTTGCCGTGTTTTGCTATATTTACTCCGGCGGCTGCTGCAATAAACGCAGCACCAGTTGAGACGTTAAAAGAGTTTGAATTGTCGCCTCCTGTACCACACGTGTCTACTAAATTTTGTAACTTGGTAGGTACTTTAAGGCAGTGCAATCGCATGATTTTTGCCGCAGCCGCAATTTCAGTCGCGGACTCTCCGTTGGAAACTAAAAGGGTAAGAAAACAACTTATTTGAGCGTCTGTTAGCTTTCCGTTAATCATTGCGTCAAATATTTTTGAGGCTTTTTCTTCGTCTAAATTTTCCCGATTTATTAGCTTCTTAAGGACTTCTTTTATCATTATAGTAAATTTTACTTTTTTATATTTAAAAAGTTCTGAATTAACTGGTGACCAAACTCTGATTCGATTGATTCAGGATGAAATTGAACTCCATGTAAATCGTATTTCACATGATATATACCCATAATCTCATTAAAATTACCACTATCATCCTCTGTCCAAGCGTTGATTTTTAATTGAGCTGGTAATGTATCTAGGTCAACTGCAAGCGAGTGATATCGAGTTGCAACAAAAGGAGAAATGATATTAGAAAAGATTCCTTTATTATCATGAAAAATTTTTGATGTTTTACCATGCATTACAGATTTTGCTTTTATAATAACTCCTCCTAGAGCTTGTGCAATACTTTGATGACCTAGGCAGACACCCAAAATTGGTAAGTTATGATGGAGACGCTTAATTACTTCTACTGATATTCCGGCTTCATTCGGAGTACATGGTCCTGGTGAAATTATGATATGAGATGGATTCAGTTTTTTTATTTCATCAACTGTAACTTGATCGTTCCGAAAGACTTTTGTTTCGTGCTTTAATTCACCTACATATTGGACAAGATTGTAGGTAAAAGAATCATAGTTATCAATTATAAGCACCATATCATTATCTTTTTTAATAGGATGTTAATGTTAATTTTTTCATTTCAGTAATAGTTTGCTTCATGTCCTTACTCTTAAAAATTGCACTTCCTGACACAAAAGTATCTGCACCTGCTTCAGCAACAGCTTGTATGGTTTCTAGGTTGATACCACCATCAACTTGAAGTCGAATATCTAGATTACTACTATCTATTATTTCTCGAACTTTTCTTATTTTACTTAATGAATTTTTAATGAACTTCTGCCCTCCAAAACCAGGATTAACAGACATTATTAATATAAGATCAATTTTATCAAGTATAAACTCTAAAATGCTAGTAGACGTAGCTGGATTTAAAACTACTCCTGCTTTACAACCATGGTCTTTGATTAAATTGATAGACGAATCGAGATGTGGGGTGGATTCCGGATGGATACTAATAAGGTTTGCCCCTGATTTTGCAAAGTTTGTAATCAGATTCTCTATATTGTATGTCATTAGATGGACATCAATCGGCGCCTCAATACCATAGTCCCTGAGGGACTTACAAACCATTGGGCCAAGCGTAAGATTAGGTACAAAACTGTTGTCCATTACATCAAAATGAACCCAATCTCCTCCACTTTTTAAGCAGCTATCGACCTGACTACCAAGACTTGCGAAGTCAGCAGAAAGTATCGATGGTGCTATTATTGGTTTATTTTTCATTTGTATATTTTTTCTATCCGTTAACTCTTGATTTCATTTTACCATATTGTTTTTTAATCGCCCATTCAATGTGTTCTCTTACGGATTCATTTGGATAATTTAATTTTTTCTTTAGTGTCCTTAATAAACTTATATTTGGCTGGCTATTGCCAATTGCGACAGCTAAATTTCTAATCCACTGATCATAATTTATTCTTCTTAGAGCCGTGCCGGCTGTTAATTTTTTAAAACCAACTTCGTCAAGTGCAAACAAATTTTCCAATGTTTGATTGTCTAATTTATTTGCCGAGGTAAATATATTTTTTTCTTTTATATTTGCATATTTGTTCCAAGGGCAAAAAATCTGGCAGTCATCGCAACCAAAAATTCTATTACCTATTTTTTCTCGAAATTCAATCGGAATACTGCCTTTGGACTCAATTGTTAAATAAGAAATACATTTTCTTGAATCTAGCTTGTATGGAGCAATAATTGCCCCGGTTGGGCAGATGTCCATACAGTTTGTACAAGTCCCACATAAATCAGGGGTTTTGTTTGGTTCTGCAGGTAATTTTAGATCAGTAAATATTTCTCCTAGAAAAAAAAAGGAACCGGCAGATTTATTGATTAGAAGCGTGTTTTTTCCAATCCATCCTAAGCCAGCATAACTAGCGAGTGGTTTTTCGTAAATCGGAGCACTATCTGTAAATACCCTGTAACCGAAGGGTTCGATCTCGTCCTCAATTTTTTTAGCCAATTTTACTAATTGTTTTCGAATTATTTTATGGTAATCTCTCCCTGTCGCATAATTAGATATATAGCCGTTCTTGTCATTTTGCATTTCACTTATCATTTCCGATAGTGACTTGGTCAGATAATTTGCAGTTACACAAATTATTGAATTTGTCGATGGTCTAATTAGTTTAGGCTCTAATCGTATTCCTATGTTCCTCTCTAGATATGCCATGCCGCCGTTAAATTTTTTCTCTATCCAATCCATGTAATTTTTTTTGTTAAATCTAACAGAAGCACTACATATAGCTAGGTTATCGAAACCTAAGTCCCTAGCGAATAGTTCAAATTTTTGGGTCAACGAGTCTAGTTGTTCTGCATGTTTCAATTGATTTTCGCTTTTGATCCCTTAGGTTGCAGGTTGTTAATATTACTCTTTAATACTTTCTATGTTGTTGATAATATCAACGATTGGTTAATATAATTTCATTCAAATGGAGTACTTATCTTAGATGTTCAATTCATTAAGAAAATGGTTTGATAATCATTTTTCTCATCCTGACGCGATGGTGATTGTAATACTAATTATCGTCATAGCCACCATAATTTTATTTTTTGGAGAAATGTTAGCTCCTTTGATTGCAGCAAGCATAATAGCCTATATGCTAGAGGGGTTTGTTCAATTTCTTATAAAGGAAAATATATCAAGAATTATAGCAGTGTATGTATCTTTTTTTCTTTTTATAGGACTAATGATGTTCTTTTTCTTAGGATTAGCTCCAGTTGTTTCTAATCAAATCGGAAATTTTTTAGAAGATTTGCCAAAGTTGGTAGTTAAAGCGGGTGTATTGTTGGAAAATTTACCGAAAACACTTCCTTTCGGTGAACTGTATGAGACGGAAGGCATTATTACTGGGATTGTAGGCGAGCTTACAACTTTGGGTCAGACATTATTGTCTTTTTCAATTTCATCGATTCCGACAATGATAATAACCATTATCTATCTCTTTTTGGTTCCGCTACTTGTTTTCTTCTTTTTGAAAGATAAGGATCTATTAATATCTTATATAAAGAATTTTGTACCTAAAGACACTCCATTATTAGGCCGTGTCTGGAATGATGTCGACAGGCAAATTGGTAACTATATGAGAGGAAAATTTTATGAGATAGTTTTAGTAGGTACTATCAGCTTTTTCTTGTTCTGGCTGATGGGTCTAAATTATTCTGCGTTGTTAGGGGTAATAGTAGGTCTTTCAGTGATAATTCCTTTTGTAGGGGCGGCAATTGTTACCATTCCAGTTGTAATCGCTGCATTTTTGCAGTTTGGATTTGGTACTGAATTTGCTTGGATTGTTGGTTCATACCTCATTATCCAAATTTTAGACGGTAACGTTCTGGTTCCGTTATTGTTTTCTGAAGCCGTTAATCTCCATCCTGTCGCAATTGTTCTAGCCGTTTTAATTTTTGGCGGAATATGGGGTTTTTGGGGAGTTTTTTTCGCGATTCCGCTTGCTACTGTTATTAAATCTATATTAATTGCCTGGCCTTCTTATCCTGAGAGAACGGTTGAATAATGTCAGCGCTAAAAGAGATGTTGTTTCGGTTTTACAATAATGCAGTTATATTTGTTGAAAATGTGTTTCCTACAGTATAATCATTATCCGAATAACTTTATTGAGTTTTAAATGAGTGTAACTTTTAATAGTCCGAGAGGCAGTATTGTTGCGTTGGTTACTCCTATGCTAGGACCAACATCTCCTAGTACTGCGATTGATGAAGATTCAATTAAAGGGCTCGTGGACTTTCATGTCGAAAGCCAAACCAGTGCTATTGTAGTGGTTGGCACGACTGGGGAGTCTGCTACTCTGACATCCGAAGAGCATTGTAATATGATTTCTAAAGTTGTTAGAGAAGTTGATGGCAGAATACCTGTGATTGCAGGTACGGGCTCTAACTCAACTCATGAAGCCTTATTTTTAACTACTGAAGCTAAGGCAAGAGGTGCTGATGCTGCTTTGATTGTTACGCCTTACTACAACAGGCCAACTCAAAAAGGGCTAATTGAGCACTACAGAATAATTGCTAATGAGGTTAATTTGCCACAAATACTTTATAATGTACCCTCTAGGACAGCATGTGATATGGAAGTTGAAACAGTGGTAGAGTTGTCTAAACTAGATAATATTATTGGGGTCAAAGAGGCGTCAGGAGAATTGGATAGAGTAAAAGCTATTAGAGCGGGTTGTAAAAAGAACTTTATGATTTACAGTGGCGAGGATTCAAACGCTAAAGACTTTATTCTAAACGGGGGGGATGGTGTCATTTCTGTTACAGCAAATGTAGCACCTGCTAAAATGAGTAAAATGTGCAAGGCCGCTCTCGTAGGTGATTCAGAGCTTGCAACTGAATTAAATAATGAGCTTCTACTTCTACATGAAAATTTATTCGTTGAAGCTAATCCTATTCCTGTGAAATGGGCAGTAGAACAGATTGGTCTTATAAAAAAGGGGATAAGGCTACCCCTGACGGAGTTGTCTCCTTGCAATCATGAAAATATAAAATTTGCACTGGATAAGGCTAGCTTGTTGAATCAATAATGATTCCCAACGAGGAGAATAAATGAATTTTTATCGTGTTTTTATAATGTTAATACTTGTGTTCCAAGCTATCGGATGCGGGAAATTTACAGAATTACTTGATGAGGTCGCCCCAGATACTAAAAAAGAGTATTTAAGAGCGAGAACGCTACCAGATTTATCGATTCCCCCCGAACTTACAAGTACGGCTATTAAGGACAAAATGTATATTCCTGACTCTTCTGATAATTTATCATTTGATAATTTTAATGAAAGAAGAGAGGCAGTTAACAATAAACCTAAACTGAAAGCACCTCAGAGATACGAACTGGGTATGATAGACGAACGGCCCGTCCTGTTGGCTAGAATAGAAAGAGACGCTCTTTGGAATCGGCTACGTAGCTTCTGGAAGTCTGAAAATAAGAGTCTGGTCTTAGACGATTTACAACTTGGTATAATGGAAACCTCTTGGATTGAATCTAAAGATAAATTAACTCGTGAGAGATACAAGCTTTATACAGAAGAAGGTAAAGAAAACGGGTTAAATATTGTTTTTGCTGTATGCGAAAGACAAGAATTAGAATCAGAAGAAACAGCATACGGATCCGACTATAAATGGAGCTCACCTGTAAGAATTATTCAAGAAGAGCTAAATATTATGAACCGTCTTAAGAATAACCTAACTACATCTGATGGATTTGTTAATTTCAATCAAACAGATGATGGCCAAGACTTATCGATGGTTGATACTAATCCTGGAAGTGAGAATTACACCAGTGGGGGAGCGAAATTTTTTAAGGGTAATCCTTACGGCAAGACAGAAACTATTCAAAACAATTCTAGAAAGAAAGATGTTTCAATTGAGAATTTTAAAAGTCAAACGCAAGTAGTTGATTCCAACAATGAGGTTTCGCTTCGTGCTATAAAAGATAAGCCATCTCAAGAAGAAGTCAGTCAAAAATTAAATCAAAATATTGATGTGCCTTCGCCCCAACTAGTTAGGGAGAATATAGCAACAAATCAAAATACTCTAAATTCAGAATTTGTTTCGGTTGGAAGAGGTAACTTTTATCTAACGGTCGAAAATAATTACTCTGCTTCTTGGAAATTGACCGAAAGGGCGATTAGGCGTTCTGGAATGGCGATTAGACAGGCTGATAAGGCAAGAGGTGTCTTCGTTATTAATATGAGCGAAAATAATTTACAAGAGAGCAATCTTATAAATAAAGTAAAATTTTGGGGGGGCGAAAAGTCGTCACAGTTCCAAATCAGTCTAACTGGTATAGGGGATAAAACAGAGATAGTAGTTTTAGATCGTGAAGGCAAATGGCTTACTAATCAACGTTCGGAAAGATTATTAGATAGACTTTATAATACCCTTACTTCTAATTAGCCTACTTTTGCTTCTTTTTATTATATCGCATTAAGCGTTTCTTCTTTTGAATTTGGCGCTTATTCAGTATGTTCTTTCTATTTGAAAAAGGATTATCTTTTCCTTTAAAAATAAGACTGAGAGGGTGGTTATATAGCTCTAAGCGCTCTCTAAAAAAGTTTGCTAGATATCTTCTATAATCTTCCGGGAGGTTTTCGACTTGATTGCCATAGATAACTATTTTTGTATTAGGGTTTTTTATGATATGAGCATAACGTAGCTTTGGTCGCCTACCTCTGACCATTGGCGGTGGGTGTTTGTTTATTGCTTCTGAAAGAAAATCATTTATTTTGTTTGTTTTTATTTTTTTTTCTGAAGAAATTACAAGTAGCTCAAGAGCCTTGAAAAATTTTGATATACCTAATCCTTTTTTACCTGAAAGATAGACTATTGGCAGTAAGCTATGAAACCGAATTTTCCTTTCTATTTCTTTTGAAAACTTTAACTTAGATTCATTGTTAACCTTATCAATTTTGGTTGCTACGATTAAAAAAGGAACGTTGCTTTTTGAAATATTTGAAAACAGCCTTAAGTCTTGAAAACTTAATTTTTCAGAGGCATCAAGGACTAATATTATTATCTGCGATTTATCTAAAGTATGGAGCGTCCTTAATGCGGATAGTTTTTCAATGCCTTCTTTGACTCTACTTTTCCTTCTTACCCCAGCCGTGTCGACGAACTTATAAGTAATATTATTCCGTTCTAATTCAACTTCTAAATCTTCTCTTGTGGTACCCGGAAGACTACTCTCGATTACCCTCTCATAACCTAGTAGTTTATTTAATAGTGTTGATTTACCAACATTTGGCTTGCCGAAGAAAATTACTTTAGTTTGAGTTTTGCTTTTTGAAACTGATTGAGAAGAGTCAAAGCTATTCTTAACTAATATTTCCTCAATTGCGTCAACTAGTCCGATATTATGTAATGCAGAGACAAAATAAAAGGGCTTGGTAAAAAACTCCGAAAATTCATAAATTAATTCGTTATTTGGTTTATTTTCAGATTTATTTATAAAAATTGAAAAGTTGATATTTAGTTTTACTATTTGGTTAAAAATTTGTTCATCTGAGTGCGTTAAACCGTCTTTTGCATCTACAACTAATATTACGTGGTTAACTGAATTAATAAGTTGCAAGGTTATCTGATTCACCTTATTATTTATAAAGTGCTCTGAATCAGACGAAAAACCCCCGGTGTCGATCACATCTAGGGTTTGATTTTTAATGCAACATTTACCTATCTTATAGTCTCTTGTTAAACCAGCAAAGTCTGCAACTAAAGCAGATTTAGTTCGGGTTAATCGGTTAAATATCGACGATTTACCTACATTTTGTCTTCCAACAAGAGCTATTGAGGGAAAGGCATGGAGAGGTTTCATTATGGTTGCATCTAATTTTCATTAAATTCTAGAGCTATTGTTTTCCCATTTTTAGCGGATAGTACAACAGCTGAATCATCCGTCACTCCCCTTACAACGATAGCATCGTTTGCGATTTTTTTCCTATACAACTGATTGCCAGTCTCAGGATCTAACCAATGCGTATAGCCATCAAAGTCACCAACAATTAGGTTGTTTTTATAAATTACCGGGGCAGATATTGAACGTCTTTCAAAATCATTTTTTCGCCACACTGAGTTGCCTGTAATTTTATCGAATGCCCAGATAACACTTCTATCGTCGACTATATAGATATTCTGATCTCCTACAGCAGGGCTGTATCTGCTTGATATTTCTCTCGTCCAATTAATCTTACCATCAAGTGATGATACCGAGGTTACTCCTGATCCATAACTACAAACATAAACATCTGCCCCATCTAATACTGGGTCACCATCTATGTCAACAAGTCTTTCCAGGTCCGTTTGACCCGTTGGAACCGCAACCGTTGCATTCCAAATTACTTTTCCGGTGTCTAAATCAAGAGCTGTCATTCGACCATCGTCCCAACCTATAATAACGCTATCATCTACAAGGAGCGGATTACTGTTCCCTCTTACAGACAATTTCGGTGCCGTTTTCTGATAATTCCATATTTCTTGACCAGTTTTTTTATCCAGCGCGTACACTGAACCATCGTTACTCCTGACTATCACCTGTTCGTATCCTTCCAATGGCCTGGAAAGAATTTCGCTTGGTAGTTTTGCTACCCATTTTAGAAGCCCAGAATCTTTTGACCTTGCGATCACTCTGCCGTCACCCGTTCCTACTAAAACTAAATCTGAGCCTATTCCGGGGCCAGTGGTATACTCTGTACCTTTATCCTTCAGTGACCAAATTCTTTTCCCGTTAAGGACGCTTAGTGCATACAAACCACCTGTGTAGTCTGTAATATAAATCGATTGGTTATTAATACTCGGTTCCAATCTTAAATCACCTAATCCTGATCCTGCGCCTATATTTTTCTTCCAAATAATGTTTACATCGATTTGAGATTTAAAGCCCTTAGCTAGTTTAGTGGGCATTAACTTTTTTACTTTCTTTTTCTTTTTTACCGTTGAGTTGTCTCTTGGATCGATTCTTGTGCCATCTTTTGATAATTTTTGAGGTTGAGATATTCCTTCCCTTAAATCTTTGTCGTCTTGCCCAAAATATGCGCAACCAACCGGGAAACAGTATATTATGAATATAATTAACAGTTTAGTCGATCTCATAATTTTCAATTTGAATTATTTTGTTGATGTAAATTATCTTTTTTTATTATAAATGCTTCGGGTGATTGACCAGACTCTTGCGCTTGGACGATGAGTTCCCGATAGATTTGTATGGCAAGCTCTTTGTTACTCCTATGCGCTTCAAGGTCAGCATTGATTTCCTTAAAAATACTGTTATCTTGAAATTCTAATTCTGCTATTTCGGAGGCTTTATCAAATTTTTCCTGTGAAATGTATAGTCTCGCCAACCTTGCCGCAGCTATTTTATTAAGCTTCAACTTGCTATTTGACTTAATAATCTTTACTAAGACATCTTCAGCTTCAGCTTCCTGTTTGTTAAAGACAAGAAGTTGGGCAAGGATAAGGCCGGAAAGTCCTGAGTATTCTGAATTTCCCCCATGTTTTTGTAATTTTTCGGCTATTTCAATAGCCTCAAAATATTCACCTGATCGTAAAAATTCAATCATTTTTTCAAAACTGACTGCCGCATCTTTTTCGGCTTCGATATTATTTAAGTTATTAAAAGCCAATAGTACTAAAGCCAGAATGCTCGCAATCATTAAAATACCAATTTTAAATTTATTTAAAGTGGCCCATTGAAGTAACTTATAGTATTTGTTCTCTTCTTCCATACTTCTATCTTTCCTGTAAAAAATTTGAAAGCACGCGGCTGACCTGGTCGTGTTTACACGTTATTTGCTCGTCATTATGACGTAGCGGTTTAATTATAAGCTCATTATTTTTAAGCTCGCTTTCTCCTATAATTATAACTGCTTTTGCACCACTTTTGTCTGCTCTTTTTAATCGTGATTTAAGACTACCTTGATTTAAATGTAGAAGCATTGCGTGGTTAGGAATTTCATTTCTAATTGTCTTCCAAAGCCTTAGTACGTCGTTGTCAAGATTATCACTTGTGGCGGTAACATATACTTTAGGCATCTCTTTTTGCGTCTCAGATGTGTCATTGAGTAATGCAAGTACCCTATCAAAGCCAATAGCACATCCGACAGCAGCATTGCTTTTGCCACCCATTTTTTCGATTAGTCGGTCGTATCTTCCTCCAGCACAAACTGCATCTTGAGCACCTAATCTGGTTGTTTTCCACTCAAATACTATGTCTGAATAATAATCTAGGCCCCGTACTAAGTGGGGGTTCATTTTGGTTGTTATACCATTTGACTCTAAAATTTCCTCTAAGCAGTTAATTCTTTGTCGCGAATCGTTTGAAATAAATTCCGATATTTTGGGAGCTTCATTTTTTAATTCCTTTATGACTGGATTCTTACTATCTAACAATCTGAGAGGGTTTCGCTCAAATGTTTCCTTGGTTGGGTGATCGAAATCTTCGCTATATTTGTTGAAATAGTTCTTTAGCGCTAGAGTATATTCAGTTCTGTCTTCTTCAGAGCCAAGTGAATTAATTTCCAAGCTTAAGTGTTCTAATCCTAAGGCCCTCCATATTTCTTCCATCATGCAAATGATTTCGAATTCGGCATAAACCTGTCTTACACCAAATAATTCAAATCCAAACTGTGTGAACTGTCTTTGCCGTCCTTTTTGTGGCCTTTCGTATCGAAACATCTCACCGAAGTAGAAAAGCCTTAGAGGTGAACTGATCAATAAATTATTCTCGATAACTGCCCTGACACAACCCGCAGTGCCCTCTGGACGCAAAGACAACCATTCATCATTCCGGTCTTGGAATGAATACATCTCCTTTTTAATAACATCGGTGTCCGCTCCAATGCCTCTATTGAATACTTCAGTGTACTCCACTATAGGAAGCTTAATTTCAACATAATTAAACAGTTCTGTCTGATGGATTATTTCTGAAGCAATTATTCTTCGGGCAGCGCTACTTTTCGGAAGCCCGTCTTTCATTCCTCTTACCGCTTTTAATAGATGATCTTTCATTTATCTAACTTAATGTTGGAATTGAATTCATAAGGGTCAATCTTATATTATTTGGAGATTATTTGGAAAATAAAATTGGCTAACTTTATTTTAATACTCCTGAAAAGTATGTGATTTTAAGTTATTCTAACTCTAAATGTTCAAATGAATTGTCTACGCTGTCTTGAATAAGTAAATTAGTTTGTATCGCGTAACTTAGGTAGTAGACTGATAGAGCAGATATTAAGATCAAAAGTCCGTATCCAATTTTTTTTTTTATAGAAATTTTTCTTGTATTTTCCTCTTGGAAATTATACGTTTCTACTGGCTGAAGTTGAAGTTGGTAAACTTGTATTAAAGGCTCTATGTCCACACAAAGTTCACGCGCTAACAGCGAAATATAGCCCCTTATAAATGTTTCCCCTGATAAAGTTTCAAATCTGTTTGTTTCAATTTTACGAATTATTCTTGGCTCGAGGTTTAGCTTAGCTGCCAATAACTCTATGCTTATGTTTCTGAACTCGCGGGCGTGTCTTAACATGTCCCCAACATTCGCCATGTTTCCATCAATTTGAAATGGTTTTTGGGATTCAATTCCGTAAAATAAAAGAGCTTGTTTACTTGATAAGATTATTTGGTTATTGGTTTTCATTATTAAGAAGTCTTTGTGAGTTGTATATTTTCCTTTGAAAACGGAAACAAATTTTTTAGTAAAATTCTAAGTCTTTTGCTTTCGTTTAACTGCCCTTTTTTCTTGGCTATTAGGTAGCCTATATAGAGAGAAAGTGCTGTCGGTTCAGATAATTTATTAAAACGTGCTAAAAGTTTCTCTGCGCTTTGGTAGTCTTTTTTTTGTATCATCAAGCTTGCTAGTTCGATGATGGCATTAATGTAGTTAGGTGACTGTATAAGGGTTTTTTCCATGTATGATATCGCTAGATTAAGGTCTCCTGATGTTCTTGCGCACACTCCGCTATTAAAAAATGCGATAGCCCTAGCATTTCCCTTGTATTTCTTGACAGCATTTTTTAAATAATTCATTCCTTGTGCGTGAGATCCAATAGCGCATAGATATTGCCCATAGTTATTATTAATGACGGGGTTGTCTGGTTCTATCTTTAGTGCTTTTTGAAAGTAATAACTAGCAAGTTCTGGTTGATTTGTTCTTGACTTTAAAAGGGCTATAGCATTTAGAGTGTCGGTGTTTCTAGGATTAATTTTTATAGCTTTTACCAGTTTTTCTTCGGCATCATCATATTGCTTGTTCCGCATATAGTTTAGTCCGAGCTCGGTATTTAGTTTAACTATCTCCGATCGTTTAGCCTTTAATTTTTTGTTATCTTGAAAGCCATTTTGACAAGAGTTTAGTAACAAACTACTACAAAGTACGAGCATAACTTTCTTATAAAAAATTTTATTTAACATTCGCAATAGTACGATTTTCTCTTTTTTTTATAATTCCAGAAAGTTGCCCACAAGCCGCGGATATATCATTCCCTCGATTTTTTCGGATAGTTGTGAGCACACCACCATCATTTAGAGTTTTCCAAAATTTATTAACTTTTGCTTCAGTTGATGATTCGTAAGATAAGCCAACAACATGATTGTATGGAATGAGATTTATTTTGGCTTTGATTGGCTTGACTAGTTTAACAAGTAGCCTAGCTAGCTCCTCGGTATCGTTAACATCTTTCATTAGGGTATATTCAAAAGTTATGGTTTTATTTTTGTCTTGTTTTAAATAATCACTACAAGCCTTGATCAGAATTTCCAAAGGATATTTTTTATTTAGGGGCACCAATTTATCTCTGAGATTATTAGTGGGTGCATGTAGTGAAACTGCTAACGATACCTTAGTTTTCTCATTAAGTTTTTCTATTCCCGGCACAACTCCTGCTGTGCTTACTGTAATTTTATTATGAGAAATATTATAGGCATTAGTATCCAAAAGAATTTTGATAGCCGGTAGAACGCTTGCTAAATTCAATAAGGGTTCACCCATTCCCATAAAAACGATATTGGTGATATATTTTTCTTTATTTTCAAACTGCTTAAGAAATTCTGCGGCTAACCAAACTTGGCCAATTATCTCACTAGTTGAAAGGTTCTTGTTAAAACCAGATTGCGCTGTTGCGCAAAAGGAACAGTTTAATTGACAACCTGCTTGAGATGATATGCATAGTGTTCCCCTGTGACCATCTGGAATAAAGATAGTTTCGATTAGATTTTTATCAGATAATTCAACTATTAATTTAATAGTATCATCTTTTGATTTCTGCACATTTTTTATTTTTGGCATTTTGACAATGCACTGGTTGTTGAGTGTGTCTCTCAGATTGATGCTAAGAGTAGTCATTTTAGAAATATCAATAACTCCGTGCTTGTGAATCCATTGAATTATTTGTTGAGCACGAAAAGGTTTTTCTCCTAATTTTCTGAAGAAAGTTTCAAGACCGTCTTTGTCATAATCAGCGAGATTGGTTATTTCTTGGTCAAAACTTTTATTCATCGAAAAAAAAAGCGATCTCGGAATTTGCGCTTTTTTGGCTGTCAGAACCGTGCACTGCGTTTTCTGTCATGGAATCTGCATAAAGTGATCTGATTGTACCGTCTTCCGCTTCGGCTGGATTAGTAGCTCCCATCAATCGCCTATTTACCTCAACTGCGTTATCCCCCCCAAGAATCAGAATCATTATAGGTCCAGAAGTCATAAACCCTACAAGCTCATCAAAAAAAGGTCTACCTTTATGCTCCTTGTAAAAGGCCTCGGCCTCATTTTTATTTAATGTTTTCAGTTTCGCTCTTTTGATCGTGAGATTATTCTTTTCGAAAATCGATATTATTTCTCCAATTTTTTTGTTCCTAACTGCATTTGGTTTAATGATAGAAAGGGTTTGTTCTTCATTCATTTTTTTTACTCTTGTTCATTAAAATCTGATTATAGTCTGGTAAGAAAAAAAATTCATTCTCTGAAAAGCTAAGTTTAATATAACCCTACTTGTAATCTTGCCTCGTCAGACATCATTTCTTGATTCCAGGGGGGATCGAAGACCAATTCCACTGAGACAGCGCTAACATTAGAAAGGGCCGAAACTTTAGTCTGTACTTCATCTACAATAAATGGCCCCATGCCACAGCCTGGGGCGGTAAGTGTCATATCAATCTCAACGTTAATCTCGTCATTTTTTTTGCATATTTCACATCGGTATATTAGTCCTAATTCAACAATATTGATTGGGATTTCAGGGTCGTAACAGGTTCGCAATACTTCCCAAATATCATCTACTGCTGTTTCTTTATCTATATTTTGATGAGGAGAGGAGCTGCTAGAAGTGTCGGTCTTCTCCAAAATTGCATCACAATCTTCTGGTTTAATCTTATAAAGATTGCCATTATATTCTACAGTTAGAGAACCCCCAAGAGCCTGAGTGATTGTTACTTCGTTACCTTTTTTTAAAGTTCCGGTAATGCCTTCAGGTATTTTGACCGCACTGCAATCTCTTAAAAGGGTTTTATTTGGTTCAGAAATATCCATAAGTTTATTAACCTAATAGCTTTGTTGCGGTTTCAACAGCGTCAAAAACTGTATTTACATCATCTTCGTTATTATAGAGACAGAATGATGCCCTAGCTGTTCCATCTAATCCGAATCGGTCCATAAGTGGCATTACGCAGTGATGTCCAGCTCGAATCGCTACTCCCTGCTGGTCTAAAAGAGTGCCGATATCTTGAGGATGTGCGTTATTAATTACAAATGAAATTATAGATGTTTTGTTTTTTGCGTTACCTATAATTCTGAGACCCGGAATCTTTTGGGCTCTATCAGTAGCTAGCTTGAGCAGCCTTTTTTCATGGGATATAATTTTATCTAATCCTAATTCAGATAAGTAATTTAGGGCTTCAGCTAGCCCAATAGCTCCTGATATGTTTGGTGTGCCTGCTTCGAATTTATATGGTATTTCGTTATAAGTTGTGTGTTCGAAGCTTACTTTTTTAATCATATCTCCGCCACCTTGCCAGGGTGGCATTTCTTCAAGTAACTCTTGTTTGCCATAGAGAACCCCTATTCCAGTTGGCCCAAGTGCTTTGTGACCTGAAAAAACATAGAAATCGCATCCTATATTTCTTACATCAACTAGATCATTAACACAACCCTGAGCACCGTCTATCAAAACTATAGTATTAAATTTTTTAGCAGTTTTTGTCAGCATAGCAATTGGGTTGATAGTACCAAGTGCGTTTGAAACGTGATTGAGGGCTACTATTTTAGTTTTTTTACAAAGAAGTTTGTTGAAAGCATCTATTTCAATTTCACCTGTATCAGAAACTGGTATCACTTTTAGTTGTGCTCCTGTTTTTTTACATAGAATTTGCCACGGCACTATATTGGAGTGATGTTCCATTGTTGAAACTAACACCTCGTCTCCGGATTTAACCCAAGCCTCCCCTAAGGTCTGAGATACTAGGTTAATTGATTCAGTAGCTCCTTTGGTAAATACTATTTCCTTTGGCGATTGGGCATTAATGAAGTTGGCAACAACTACTCTAGCGTTTTCAAATTCTCTCGTAGCCTCTTCACTTAAGGCATGAATCCCTCTATGAACGTTGGCGTTCTGGCTTGAATAAAAAGATTTTATTTTATTTATTACGCGAGAAGGTTTCTGGGTAGTTGCAGCACTGTCTGCATAGACAAGTTTTTTGCCGTTAATACTTTTTTCTAATATAGGGAAGTCTTCTCTGACGTTAAGATCACTGGTTATATTCTTAGTCAAAATTTTTTTTTCGTTGTTCATGATTATTTCTCTTTAATACCTAGCGATGTTGTTATAAAGTCGCTATCCATTAACTGATAGTTTTTTGAAAGAATCTCCTCAATAAAACCTTTAATTAATAACAGTTGGGCTCGTTGTTCTGCTATTCCCCTCGAGCGAAGATAAAAAAGTGATTCTGAATCTAGCTGGCCAACTGTTGCACCATGCGCACATCTTACGTCATCTGAATAAATTTGGAGTTCAGGTTTGGTGTTTGCGCTAGCTAGTTCTGAAAGGAGGAGGTTATTGTTGTGCTGACTAGCGGAAATCTGAGATATAGATTCTGAAACGACAACTTTTCCGTTAAAAATCCCCAAACCTTTGTCATTGATTACTCCTCTATAAAGTTGTGAGCTGTTTGTATGTTCCGCGTTATGGAATATGGCTGTATGGTGATCAGCTATTGTTTCACCCTTACATAAATACAAACCTTTTAGATCACATTCGCTACCCTTTTTTTTCAGATCAACGCTTAGATCGACGCGAGTAATTTTACCTCCAAATACCAGAGAATTCGATTGTAGACGTGCATTTTCACAAAGATCAAAAGTTATCTGTCCGAAATGATAATTATTAGGGCTTGTGTTTGTAATTCGGTCGTGATTTACCTTGGCGTTATCCCCGATTTTAATTTGGGTCACTGTGTTCATCAACGAATCGGAGCTATCTGAATCGGAGAATTCTTCTATTAGATTGACTTCCGAGTTGGAACCTACTCTGATAATTATCTTAGGTGACGTTATTGAGGATGTATTACCTGACCCTAGGTTGATAATATGTATCGGTTGCTTTATTAAAGAGCCTTCGGGAACTTCTACCAATAGCCCATCAACTAACATTCTTGAGTTGAGATAGTAAAAAAAGGAATCTAATAGTCTAGGTCTTTCAAATGCAGGGACGAATTGGTTACTTAGTTGTTCGCAATCCGAGAACTGTTGTATTTTTATATTATTTTTAAGAGAGTCATCTATCTTAATAATTTTTCCGTTTGAGAGGAATATTTTATATGATTCAGCTTTTATTACGGACTGATATGTATCAACGAGTGAGTCGAGCGTTAATATATTGCTAACTGAATTAAAGTTAATATTTTGGAGTCTTTCAACTGGAAGATATTTCCAATGTTCCTGTCTACTATTAGGAAATGGAGTGGATTCCAATTGTTTTTCAGCTAGCTGTTGCTCAGATTGAAACCAATTTGGAAGAGATGAACTCAGTCTCTTCGCTTGTTCAATTAGACACGACATTTTAATCTTTTCTCTCGCCTTTCAGCCAATCATATCCTTTTGACTCAAGCTCTTTAGCAAGATTTTTATCACCAGACTTAACGATTCTTCCGTCATGAAGGACATGAACGAAATCTGGAATGATATAGTCTAACAGCCTTTGATAATGAGTTACTACGATGAATGCTCTATCAGATTTTCTCAGCGAGTTAACTCCATCGGATACTATTTTAAGAGCATCAATATCTAACCCTGAATCAGTTTCATCAAGGATTGCTAGTGAGGGCTCCAAAACGCTCATTTGGAAAATTTCGTTTCGTTTTTTTTCTCCCCCTGAAAACCCATCATTCACAGGCCTATTAAGTAAGCTACTTTTTAATCCTAACGCTTCAACTTTTTGTTTTACGAATTTAAGAAATTCTGCAGCTGTTAACTCTTTTTCTCCGGAATGTCTCTTTTTGCTATTTAAAGCTTCCCTTAGCATATAAATGTTGTTTACCCCAGGAATTTCGACAGGATATTGGAAAGCTAGGAATATTCCCGAATTCGCCCTTTCTTCGGGAGACAAATCAAGGATGGATTCACCATTCAAGCAAGCCGACCCTTCCGTAACTGAATAGCCACTTTTACCCGCTATAACATGAGAGAGGGTGCTTTTCCCAGAACCATTTGGGCCCATTATAGCGTGGACTTCGCCCGGTTTGATTTCTAAGTTGAGCCCCTTCAATATTTTATTGTTAGCGACAGTAGCGTGTAAATTTTTTATAGAAAGCACTTTTTTTTCCTATGTTAAGAGAGACTAGCCGACTGCTCCTTCTAGGCTAATACCAAGAAGTTTTTGCGCTTCAACTGCAAACTCCATTGGTAGCTCCTGAAAGACCTGTTTACAAAAGCCATTTACGATTAAGTTAATAGAGTCTTCTTCTGAAATACCCCTACTTCTTAGGTAGAAGAGTTGATCTTCGCTTATTTTTGAGGTGGAGGCTTCGTGTTCAATTTTTGATGAATTATTTTTGTTCTCAATGTAGGGGTATGTCTGCGCACTACATTCGCTTCCTAGTAATAATGAATCGCATTGGGTGAAATTCCTTGCATTTTTGGCTGTTCGAGCCATCCTGACTAAACCTCGATAGGCATTTTTGCTTCTTCCGGCTGATATACCTTTGGAAATGATTGTAGAGCTAGTTTCTTCGCCAATATGAATCATTTTTGTTCCAGTATCCGCTTGTTGCTTATTGTTTGTTAATGCGACTGAATAAAATTCACCAACAGATTTCCTTCCTTTCAAAACGCAACTGGGGTACTTCCATGTGATGGCCGAACCTGTTTCAACTTGGGTCCATGATATTTTTGAGTTATCACCGCGACAATCTCCTCTTTTCGTGACGAAGTTGTATATTCCTCCAACTCCATTTTCATCGCCCGGATACCAATTTTGAACAGTCGAGTATTTGATCTCCGCATCTTTCAATGCCACTAACTCGACTACCGCAGCATGAAGTTGGTTTTCGTCTCTCATCGGTGCTGTGCATCCTTCCAGATAACTTACATAGCTCCCTTCATCAGCAATAACTAAAGTCCTTTCAAATTGACCAGTGTTCATCGCATTTATCCTAAAATAGGTTGATAATTCCATTGGGCATCTAGTATTTTTTGGGATATAAACAAAAGAACCATCGGAGAAAACGGCGGAATTTAGGGCCGCAAAGTAATTGTCTCTAGTAGGTATAACGGTACCCAAGTATTTTCTAACTATATCTGGGTGGTTTATTACCGCTTCAGAAAAAGAGCAAAAAATCACTCCAGCGTCTGCCAGTTTGTCTTTGAAAGTAGTGTGGATTGAAACACTGTCAAAGACCATGTCTACTGCGACTCCAGCTAACATCTTTTGTTCCTCAACTGGGATTCCAAGTTTTTCATAGGTCTCAATAATTTTTGGATCTATTTCATCAAGGCTTTTCGGTTTTTCCTCGTCTCTTTTTGGAGCAGAATAAAAAGAAATATTTTGTAGATCTATCGGTGAGTAGCTGACGTCCGCCCAAGAGGGTTCAGTCATGCGCTGAAAGTACTCGTATGCTTTCAAGCGCCAATCGAGCAGCCAATCGGGTTCTTCTTTCTTTGCTGATATAGCTCTTATTACGTTTTCGTTTAAACCAGGCGGTAAGCTCTCGCTATCTATTTTAGTATAGAATCCTGCGCTGTAGCTTTTGGATATTAAATCTTTTAAACCGTTTGTATCAACACTCATTAAAATTAGGCCCTATGTATTATCAGAATTAATTGAGAAACTTTCACCACAACCACATGTCGCATCTGCATTTGGATTTTGGAAAGAAAACCCTTCATTAATTCCGTTCTTCTTGAAGTCAATAAGCAGGCCCTCTAAATATCGATAGCTTAACTTATCTATTAAGATTTTTACCCCATTTGAATCTAACTCAATATCGTTTTCACCCTTAAAATTTGCGGTTGAAACTTGGTACATATAACCTGAGCATCCAGTTGTTGTAATTCCCACACGTAGAAAAATGGTTCCTTTTTCATTTGCCAAGTATTTCTTTGCGTGATTAGCGGCTGTGTCTGTAAGTTTAATTGTCATGTTGGATTACCGTGTAATACTCTTTAAAATTTTTACATTTGTGTTTTTTTTGTTTTTTTGCTGAGCAACAAGTTGAGATATTGAAACTCCTTCTAAGAAATTCCTTATTTCATTGCTCAAGCCGGCCCACAAATCGTGTGTTATACATCTTCCTTGCCCTCTGCAATTCTTTGAACCCCCGCATTTTGTCGCATCAACAGTTTCGTTTACCGCATCTATAACGTTGGCTATAGTGATAAGATGACTACTTTCGGTCAATTTATAGCCGCCACCAGGGCCTTTCCTACCCGACACGAGTCCTTTTTTTTTGAGGTGAGAAAACAACTTTTCTAGATAGGAAGGCGATAGTCCCTGTCTTTCAGCAACATCTGAAACGGAAACGGGTCCGTTACACTCGTACAAAGCTACGTCTAAGATTGCTGTTACCGCATACCTACCTTTAGTGGTTAATCTCATAAACACTCCAAATCCTATAATAATAACAGACTAAAATGGTAAGTTATAGATTATGCGATTAATTTTATGATTTGGATCACTTTTCTCGAGAAGATTTTATATCAGAAAGCTCTTTCTCAAGCGAATCAATCTTCTTGATCAGCAAGTTTATCGTTTCGTCAATTGGATCTGATAGACCAGGGCTCTGTCCATAAGGCCTGAACGCACTAACATCTTGATTTCGCTCGCCAAGTAGGTGTTCATCATAATCATTCGCGGTTCTGGCTGGAATACCAACGACCGTACTCCCAGCTGGAACATTCTCAAGCACTACCGCGTTTGATCCGATTTTTGAGCCGTTGCCAATAGTAATTGGGCCGAGAACTTTAGCCCCAGCTCCGATTATAACGTTATCTCCCAACGTTGGATGACGTTTCCCCTTTTCCCAACTAACGCCACCTAGTGTGACACCGTGATACAAAGTACATCCATCACCAATTATAGCTGTTTCTCCAATAACTACTCCGATACCGTGATCAATAAAAAGCTTTTTACCGATCTTGGCTGCAGGATGTATTTCAATACCAGTAAATATTCTCCCAAGATTAGCCGTAATGCGAGCAATCAGTTTTAGCTTGGCATTCCACATTATATTGCTTAACCTATAAATCAAAACTGCTTGAAAACCTGGATAGCAAAGAATTACCTCAGAAGTAGTCCTAGCTGCTGGATCTCGTTCAAAAATACTTTTAATTTCTTCAATTATTCTAGTCAACATGTTAATTGTTAAAAACCCTATGTTGAATATTTTCAAGTTGCTCTTCAGTTTTTTCTAGAGCCTCATTCAGTTTTATCAATTTATTTTTTTCTTTTTCGACAACTGCTTTTGGCGCTTTTTCAAGAAATTCTCGATTTTTCATTTTGTTTGAACATTTTTCTATTTGAGGCTCTAAGTCGGCTTTCGTTTTTATTAATCTGGATAATGCTTCCTCATAACTAATTTTAATATCTAATTCTATGAAAAATAGTTCGTCGTTAAATAGTCCTGAAATCTTGTTATCTTCGTTTTCCGGCCTTTCAAATATGATTTTTTCGGCATTTACCAATTTTTTAATAATTAACGTATTATTATGGTAGCTCAAATACTCAAGTTTTTGTTTGTTATTAATATAGACATTGATTTTTTGATCTGGCTTGGCTTTTAGACTGGTTCTTAATCTCCTTACCTCTGATATGAATTCAATCAATCCTCGGATGTTCGAGATTTCACTAGTTTGCTCCAAAGGCTTACTAGGTTCTTGTAACTTGATGTCGCTAAAATTTTTGGTTGAACCTTTCGTTTTTTCAAGATTTGACCATAATTCTTCAGTTATGAATGGCATTATTGGATGCAGTATTATTAAAGCATCTTGTAAAGTGGTCAATAGATTAGCTGCGATCATTTGTTTGGTTTTTTCTGATGTTTTCTCGTGATATAAAAATATTTTCGAAATCTCTATATACCAGTCACAATATTTCTCCCAAATAAATTCATAGATAATATTTGCAGCCAAATCAAATCTATAATTATTTATATGTCTATTGTATTCAAATTTTAAGATTGAAAGTTCAAAGTTAATCCAACGTTCAACTGGTAAAACTTGTGGATCATCACAGTCAGCAATTTCTATTTTGTCTGTTATACTGAGAACAAATTTAGTAGCATTCCAAATTTTATTACAAAAATTTCTGTATCCCCCAATTCGACCTAAATCAAAACGGATATCTCTGCCCTGGGTAGCCATTGCGGCAAAAGTCATTCGAAGGGCATCTGTACCGTATGCTGGAATTCCATTTGGAAACTCTTTTATGGTATCAATTTTTATTTTATCTTCTGCTTTCGGGTTCATTAATGACGATGTCCGTTTTTTTATAAGGTTCTCTAAGTCAATTCCATCTATCAGATCAAGTGGATCCAAAATATTACCCTTGCTCTTCGACATTTTGTTACCCTCTGAATCTCTTACTAATCCATGTATGTAGACATCTTTGAACGGCACCTGATTAGTAAATTTTAAACCCATCATAATCATACGGGCGACCCAGAAAAAAATAATATCAAAACCTGTCACTAAAACATCAGTCGGATACATTTCTTTGAATTGTTTTGTTTTTTTTGGCCAGCCTAAAGTCGTAAAAGGCCATAAAGCAGAAGAAAACCACGTGTCTAGCACATCAGGATCTTGCGTTAATTTGATCGAATCATCATTTTCAATACCAGATCTTCTTCTTGCTGTTTCCTCATTTTTTCCAACATAAATATTACCTTTTTGGTCATACCATGCGGGAATTTGATGTCCCCACCAGAGTTGTCTTGAGATACACCAATCCTCTATATCTTCCATCCATCGATAGTATGTGCGTTCCCAATTTTTTGGAGTGAACTTAATTTGACCATTTTTTACTGCATCGATTGCTGGTTTTGCCAAAGATTCAACTCGGACGAACCACTGCTCAGTTAGAAAAGGCTCAATAATGGCGCCCGTCCTCTCACCTCTGGGAACTTTTAATGAGTGATCAATTTGTTTGATCAATCGATTTTCTTTTTTTAGCTCAGTGATTATTTTTTCTCTAGCGACAAATCTATCCAAGCCCTGAAACTGCTTTGGGCAATTAGTATTAATTTGTCCAGATTCATCGAAAATATTGATGAAGTCCAAAGAATGTTTCTTGCCTAATTCAAAATCGTTAAAGTCATGTGCTGGAGTAACTTTCAAACAACCCGTTCCGAACTCCATGTCAACATAATTATCTCCAATAATCGGAATCTCTCTTTTAGTAATAGGAACTAACGCTTTACCACCTATTAGGTGTGAGAACCTTTCATCATCAGGATTAATTGCGATCGCCGTGTCGCCAAGCATTGTTTCAGGCCGCGTTGTTGCAATAATTATTGATTCGTTTTTTAAAGAAACATCGTACTTAATAAACCAAAGATGGCCTTTTTCTTCCTGAGATCTAACCTCAAGGTCTGAAACAGCGGTTTTAATTACTGGATCCCAATTAACTAATCTTTTCCCTCTATATATTAGTTTTTCGTCATAAAGAGTGACAAAAACCTCCTTCACGGCCTCAGAGAGTTCCGCCTCTAAGGTGAATTTTTCTCTGGACCAATCTATTGAGGCCCCCATTCTTCTGAGTTGCTTTGAAATTGTGCCCCCTGAGAATTCTTTCCATTCCCATATTTTTTCTAAAAATGCTTCTCTACCTATTTCGTCTTTACTAATCCCTTCAGCTTCTAATTTTCGTTCGATAACCATTTGCGTTGCTATCCCAGCGTGGTCAGTTCCCCCTTGCCAAAGCGTTTTTAGCCCATGTAATCTCTTGTGTCTAATTAACATATCCATTAGGGTGACTTGAAATGCATGACCCATATGTAAACTTCCGGTAATGTTAGGAGGCGGTAAGACAATACAATAACTGTTCCCATCTCCCTTAGATTTAAACAGTCCTCGGGACTCCCATGCTTGGTAAATTTCTTTTTCGATTAACTTAGGCTCAAAATGTGACTTCATAATTTTGTTGAAATCGAATTTATTTCGAAATTCATTGTTCTATATTTTTTAAAGTTTTGTCTTGCTTTTTGTCTGCTATTTTCGTCGTATCCACTCATTTCGATTATTCTACTGTGGGATTCAGAAGAATCGGGAAACGAGTAAGACAGATTCATCAGGGTTAGCGTGGGATTATCTTTTGCTGAGTTGATGTGTTCAGTCGCGATCTGCTTTTTGGATTTCTTTTCATGTGGGATGAAACTTGTATCTTTAAACGTCCAGAGTAGCTCGTCAAAATTTTCGCAACTTTCTTCACTTTCACATAGCAACAAAATATTTTTATTTTGATTATAAGTTTCTTCGATAATATTACATACAAACCTCTGATATGAATGATAATCCGATAAATCGTACACGTAAAAATCAACTTTTTTTGACATTATTTAAATTTAGAATTAATTAAAAAATCTAGAAGTAATGCCACGGGTCTTCCAGTCGCTAATTTATTCGCACCAGAGTTCCAAGCAGTTCCAGCAATATCAAGATGAGCCCACTTTAGTCCTTCCGCAAATTGCGATAAAAAATAACCGGCTGTTATTGCTCCAGCAGTCCTACCTCCAACGTTTGCTAAATCTGCGAAGTTTGTGTTTAATTGAGATCCGTATTCGCTCCACAGAGGTAGCTGCCACGCTCTATCGCCGCTATTGATGCCGCTTTTGAGTAATGATTCCGCAAGTTTTTCATTGTTACTCATTAACCCTGTTGCGTGACTTCCAAGTGCTACAACGCATGCTCCTGTCAATGTTGCTATATCTATTACAACTTCTGGCTTGAATTTTCTTGCATACGTGATTGAATCACAAAGTATAAGCCGACCCTCAGCATCAGTGTTGAGGATTTCGACGGTTTTTCCTGACATGCTTGTTATAACATCGCCTGGTTTCGTGGCATTACCCGCCGGCATATTTTCCGTTGCGGGTATTATACCAATTACATTTACATCTAAATCCATGGAACCTAACGCCGAAAATACCCCTAGTACTGTTGCCGCACCCGCCATGTCATATTTCATTTCATCCATGGCACTACTTGGCTTTAAGGAAATTCCTCCGGAGTCAAACGTGACCCCTTTGCCAACCAAGACTATAGGCCTTTTATTTTTTTTACTATTAGAATACTTAAGAACAATAAGTTTAGCTGGTTGGGTAGTCCCTTGAGCGACCGACAGTAATGTGTTCATTTTCAATTTTTTCATTTGTACTTCATTCATCACTGACACATTGATTGACTTATAATTTCCACTTAATTTCTTCGCTTCATTTGCAAGAATAGTAGGCGTGCACAAATTTGCTGGTTTGTTTGCCAAATTTTTAGTTAATCTAATGCCATTCGCTAATGCTAAGCCTTGCTTTGCTATTTTAACTAGAGAATGATTAGAGCTATTATTTGTTAAGATGGTAAGAGTGCTGTTGGACTGCTTTTTATATGAATAAGTTGCTGTTTCAAATTGCTTAAAAATAAAGTTACATTTCTGCTCAAACTCATCTCGTTTTGGATTACCTTGATGTATTTCTATTGCTACTGATTTCTTTTTTAATTTACTAATTTGATTGATACAGGGTTGCATCGTTTTTTTAAAATCAGACAGATCACAGTTTCCATTTTTTGAAGTTCCAACCAGTAAAATAGAACGAGCTGAGACATAGTCGATAGAATGCAAAAGGATGTTAGCCCCTATATTTCCGTCGATTTGTTTTTCTCTGGCGATCCTACTTAGAAAATGGTTACACAATTTATCTAGTTCGAGAAATTTTTTCCCTGCATACTTGAGTGATGGAAGGGGTATTATTAATAGCTCTACCTTTACGTTGTGTAAATCGTCCGTTTTTACATTAAACTTCATATTTTTCCTATTGTTAAAAAATTATTGATTTAAAAAGGTCAAGAATATGCATTAATATTATGAAATGCTAAACTTTTTTCAAATATATTAACAGAATGTCCATATTAACGCGCTATCTTTCCTTTCATATTATAAAAAATATTTTATCAGTTTTATTGCTTTTGACGGTTGTTTTTTCAATCTTTTCTGTTTTGGCAGAGTTAGAAATTGTGACAGGGGCTGAAGGGATTAAACTTATTCCTATTTTCTGGTTAATAGAAAGTCTATTACTTGGATACAAGCTGATACCATTTGCTGTTTTAATTGGTTCAGTTTTAGGGCTTTCGAGTTTGGTGAGTACTAATCAATTATTAGTTATGCAAATATCCGGCTTTACTGCTCGATACAGAAGAAATTCAATTCTTATTGTTGGCTTCACCCTCTTCGTCATAACGTTTGTTTTGGGAGAACTTGTAGTGCCATTTGCTAAAAAACTAAAAGCTGAGATACAACTTTCCATAGGAGAAACTAGAGACTTCACACTGACTGACAAGGGCTTTTGGGCAAGGAATCAAAATATATTCTTTAAAGTTGAAACTTTACAAGGAAAAAACATCGTTAAGGGAATCGAGATATACGAGTTTGACGATGGGATGGAGTTGCAATCAATACTAACTGCTGATTCTGGGACTCATAATGGTTTGATTTGGATTTTTGAGGGTGCATCCGTTTTGACATTTAAACCTAAATATTCCGTGAAGAAATATGATTCTTTGTTTGAAAAGCAGTTGACTATAGGACCTGAAATAATGGAAATGGTTGTAAGCGAGCAGAAAGACCAAAGTATATTTTCACTTTTAGCGTATTTAAAACTGGCAAAAACTGCGGATAGAATCACGGATGATCTATACTTTAATATATTTCAGAAGTTAAGCTATTGGATAGATATTTTTGTCCTACTAATACTTTCGCATTTTCTAGTTCGGATTAACTTGGCACGCTTTTCATCTAGCAAGAATATTATCTCTGGGGTTTGCATCGGTTTTGGTTATTTCATGTTCGGGAAAATCCTTAATCAGGCAGGCCTAGTTTTCTCGCTTTCACCCGGCCTAGTTGCTTTTATGCCATCGATGCTGCTGTTACTTGTAATTTATATCTTTAAGATGCGGTCTAACTAAGTGGTGTTTGTCTCAAGTAAGTCTTAGAAGCGATATCATGTAAAGATCGTTTTCTTTGGTTAAAAAGTATGAATATGTATCCAATACCAAAAATAAGAAACGAAAAAACTCCACCTATCATTCGCACTAGAATTTGGTAATCTGAAACTTTGCCTCCATTTTCCGATTGCAGTTCTAGTCGCCAAGCTTGCATGCCAAATGTTTTGCCTTTTTTAAAGCAATAAAAAAAATAGAAAATGGCAATTGCGATAATAAACAGTTGTAATCCTATGCTTCCAGCTTCAATTGAAGATTTAGATAATATAATTGGCAAAAAAGATGCGAAATATACAAGTACTGATATTGATAAGAGGTCGTAAAATAATGCTGCGCAGACTTTTAAAAAAAATTTCATTAAAATTTTCAGCTTCTACTGATTTGTTTGGATTATAAAACTATTTAAATACGTATTATGAGACTATAATGACCAATAATCCAAAAAAAATATTCTGAATTTTTCAAAAAAATGGATGTAATAAAAAACCCTGTCCCTAATTTGTTAAATAAAGCCCATCACAAAATTGATGAGAGTAAGATCTCTGATGGTGCAAACTTTGTTATAAAAACACTTAAGGCATCGGGCTATGATGCGTTTCTAGTGGGCGGTTGTGTTAGGGATTTGATTTTACAAAATGATCCAAATGACTTTGATGTTGTAACAAATGCAAAGCCCAATGAAATTATAAAAATCTTTGGACGAAAAAGCAGGCCTATAGGAAGACGTTTTAAGCTCGTGCATGTAAGGAGTAAAGATGAGGTTACTGAGGTTTCAACTTTCAGAAGAATGCCTAGAAGAAATAAAAAGGACAAAAATTTTCGAAAAAGATTACAAAGAGACAATGAATTTGGAAGTATATCTGAAGATGTTTTCAGGCGTGATTTTACTATTAATGCTCTATATTTTGATATAGAGCAGAAAGTAGTAATTGATTATGTAGGTGGTTTCTGTGATCTAACAGATAGAAAAATCTCTTGTATTGGTAATCCGTTTGAGCGATTCGAAGAAGATCCCATGCGAATTCTTAGGGCAATTAGATTTGCAACGACTTTAAAATTCAGTATGAAAAATATGAACCTAACTGAATTCAGTCGCTATGGTTTTCTCCTTAGCAACTTATCGGCTGCTAGACTATTTTATGAATTAGAAAAAATGTTTTTAAGGGGTTCCGCTGCCGAAGTATTCAACGAATTAGTAGGATTAAACCTAATACATTTTTTATTTCCAATCTTGGACCGTAATAAAATGGAGGATCCAGCCTACAACAGGTCTTTGGATATTATACAAATTGCATTACAGATAACAGACGAAAGGGTAAAGATGGGTCAATCAGCTAACTTAGCCTTTCTTTGTGCAGTGATTCTTTGGAGTGCATTACAAAGAGAGATCCAAAATTTACGCTGTCAAATTACCGATGAGTCGCTCATTTTTAATATCGCAGCTGAAAACATCATTTCGAATCAAGTAAAAACAATAGCGATCCCTAGACGGGTTTCGAATATAATGAGAGAAATTTGGAGAATACAATCTGTTTTTGAAAACCCGACAAGACGGCGTGCTGATAGATTATTACAAAATAGGCGTCTAAGGGCGGGCTATAATTTTTTCGTTCTGCGAAGTAAGACTGATGACTATCTTACTCACAATGTTGACTGGTGGCGCAAATTCTTCGCTGCAGCAAAAAAAATGAATAAATTGCCGTTTCCAGAAAGCCAGACTTACAGGCTATAACATGAAAAAAACTATCGTATATTTAGGCTTTGGTAGCAACCTTGGAAATCGAATCGAAAATATTCGTCGGGCAGTTCAGATGTTGATTGAAGAAAATAAATTAGTGCTTATCTGCTTATCTAGTTTCTATGATAATCCGCCACTAGGAAATTTGTCTCAACCAAATTACATAAATGCTGCTGGAATGTTTGTAACGAAGTTTTCTCCATTCGAGCTACTTGATCGAACCCAGTTTGTTGAATCAAAATTAGGCCGAAGAAAAGTAAGAAAACACTGGGCTTCCCGTTCAATTGATATTGATATCTTAATTTATGATAATATTAAGATAAATAGTGACAATCTGATAATTCCTCATAAAGAGATCAAAAATCGTTCGTTTGTGTTGCTTCCTCTGCTAGATATAAAAAGGGATATTACTATCCCCGGATTAGGAAAGGCATCTGAACTCGCGAATCATTTAAGGCTTGATAACTGTAAAAGAATTGTTAATGTTTAAGGCTAATTTTTATGAAAATAATACAGGAAGTAATTAAATTAAATCAATTAGTTACTGAGTGGAAAAATAATAATAATACAATTGCCTTAGTCCCGACTATGGGGAGTCTACATTTTGGCCATATTTCCTTAATTAAAGAGGCAAAGAAATTAGCATCAAAAACCGTGATATCAATATTTGTTAATCCAATCCAATTTGGGCAAGGTGAGGATTACGAATCATATCCGAGCACTATTGATTTGGATAAAAAAAAATTAGAAGAAGAAGGCGTGGACGTTCTTTTTATACCTGATTTGAAGCAACTCTATCCAATGGGAACTGAAACAGACACCAGAATTACAGTGCCTTATATATCAGAAATTCTTTGTGGTCAGCAAAGGCCCGGACATTTTTCAGGAGTTGCAACCGTTGTCACAAAACTTCTTGTAACTAGTAAACCAGATTTTGCCCTATTCGGAAAAAAAGATTACCAGCAATATCTCGTGATAAAAAGAATGGTTTCAGACCTTCTTATTCCAACTTTAATAGTTGGAATGCCGACACAAAGAGAAAATGACGGGTTAGCGTTAAGTTCTCGTAATCGATATTTATCAGAAACCGAGCGAAAAATTGCGCCAAAGATTTATCTTTCACTTCAAAAAGCTTCGGAAATAATACATGCAGGAACAACTGACTTTGATAACGCTAAACAAGAATTAATAGCGGAGCTGGAACGTTTTGGTATGAAAGTTGAGTATTTCGAGTTGCGAAGTGCAGCGGATCTAGCTTTACCAAAGGAAGATGAAAAAAGTTTCGTGATTTTAGTCGCTGTATGGTTGGGGAAGGCGCGGTTAATTGATAATATAACCCTCGAATTATAAGCTTTTTTAATTTTTATTTAGAGTTGATATGAAAAAAGGATTTTATATAAAAACTTTCGGCTGTCAGATGAATGAGTATGATTCTAGCAAAATCGATGATCTGCTTGAATCAGAATTGAAATTGAGAAAAGTACAAACAGCGGATGATGCTGATTTAATTTTAGTTAATACTTGTTCCGTAAGAGATAAGGCACAGCATAAGTTATTTTCTGAATTGGGGCGCTGGAAAACGTTAAAAAATAAAAATCCTAAGCTTTTAATAGGAGTTGGAGGCTGTGTTGCTAGTCAAGAAGGCGAAGATATTATCAACAAGGCGCCGTTTGTGGATCTTGTCTTTGGACCTCAAACCATTCATAAATTACCCCAATTGATTAAGAAAGCACAATGTGGCAGCGTGGCGGTGGATATTGATTTTCCCGAGTTAGAGAAATTTGATAAATTACCCATTTCCAACAACGTCCGCTCGTCCTCATATGTATCGATTATGGAGGGGTGCAGTAAATACTGTTCTTTTTGTGTAGTGCCTTATACAAGAGGCGAGGAGTTCTCTAGGCCAGTCAAAGACGTAATTAAAGAGGTCTATAGCTTAGTTTCAAAGGGGTCAAAAGAGATAATATTATTGGGACAAAATGTTAATGCTTATAAAGTTAAGGATAATAAGGACCGTACTATAGACTTGGCGGCTTTATTACATTTAATATCTCATGTCCAAGGGATTGAAAGAATACGGTACACAACATCACATCCATTAGAATTTTCCGATAGATTAATAAATATTTATGGGGAAATACCTTCACTAGTTAACCAGGTTCACTTGCCAGTACAAAGCGGCTCAGATAGAATTTTGAATAAGATGAAACGCGGCTATACAGCTCTAGAGTATAAAGCAATTATATCGAAGTTAAGAAAAAGGGTTCCTTCTATAAGCATAACAAGTGACTTTATCGTCGGTTTTCCGGGAGAAACAGAGGATGATTTTCAAAAGACACTCGATTTAGTAAAGCACGTTAAGTTTGATCAATCTTTTAGTTTTATCTACAGTCCTCGACCTGGCACACCTGCAACCTACCTTAAAGATGATACAACCGAAGCTGAAAAAAAAGACAGATTAGCTCGGCTTCAAGAAATACTTAGTAATTATTCTGCTAACTTTTCAAGAGGGATGCTGGGCTCCGTGCAAGAAGTATTGGTAAATGGCCATTCAAAAAAATCAGACAAAGTTTTTTCTGGCAGGACCGAAAATAATAGAGTAGTAAATTTTTCTGGCAAAGAAAGTTTGATTGGAACTATGGTAAAGACGAAGATTACAGAAGTATTACCGAACTCATTAAGGGGTGAGTTAGTTTGAGGCAAGGAAAAGTGTGTTGAAAGAAAAAGAGTCACTACTTGCTTTAGAACCAGATGACAATAATCGACTAGCAAACCTGTGTGGGCAATTTGATGAAAATCTTCGTTATATTGAAATTAACACTAGTGTAAATATTGCTAGTAGGGGCAATAGTTTTCGTTTGTCTGGAGCGCCTGAGGCCGTTAAGGTTACGTGTCGTATCCTAAAACAACTTTATAAAATCACTGAATTTAATAATATTACAAAAAGGGAAATTCATTTGCAGATCCAACAAAACCAATCAGATAACGTGGCTGATTTAAATGAAAACATTGAAGCAATTATTACTCGGAAAAAAACTATTTCAGCGAGAAGTTTAATTCAGGGACAATATATGCAAGCAATGGCAAATAAGGAAGTTTGTTTTGGAATCGGCCCAGCTGGCACTGGAAAAACTTATTTAGCGGTTGCTAGTGCGGTAAATGCACTAGAAACGAATAGTGTTCGTAGGGTTTGCCTTGTTCGACCTGCAGTTGAAGCGGGAGAAAGACTTGGATTTTTACCAGGAGATATGTCTCAAAAAATCGATCCTTACCTTCGCCCATTGTATGATGCTCTTCATGAGCTTATGGGGTTTGAAAGAGTCTCAAAGTTAATAGAGAGAAATATTATTGAAGTAGCCCCTCTGGCTTTTATGAGAGGTCGATCTTTAAATGAGTCTTTCATTATTCTAGATGAAGCCCAAAATACCACCCCTGAACAAATGAAAATGTTTCTCACCAGAATTGGGTTTGGTTCAAGAGCTGTAATTACTGGTGACATAACCCAAATAGATCTGCCACGAGGAACAGAATCTGGATTAAAACATGTCTCTAGAGTATTAGTTGACTTACCCGAAATTAGTTTCAACTTTTTTTCAACAAAGGATGTTGTTCGACATAGACTTGTAGCTGAAATTCTTAGGGCATATGGTAAACATGAAAAAATAGAATAAAAGATATAAATGATTAATAAATCTAATAAATTGATTTTTACTATTGAGGCTGAGCCTACTAAGCAGCAGAAAATATACAACAACTTAATAACTAAAGCTCTTAACACTATCCAATCTGAAATTACAATGGAGAATAAAAATATTTCTTTTAAAATCTGTGGCTCAATAGAGGCGAGAAAGATAAACAAAGAATTCCGCAAAAAAAATCAACCCACTAACGTGTTGGCCTTTCCTAGCGACGATGATAGTTTTTCGTTGCCCGGTCATCTAGGTGATATTCTTATATGTGATGAGCTTGTTATTAAAGAAGCTGTTTCTCTAGGTATTGACTTTGATGAAAGATTTACTCATTTGGTAATCCATGGCATATTGCATTTGATGGGATATTTACATGACACTGAATCTACCGCATACATTATGGAAACGCTGGAGTCTAAAATCATGTCTAAATTAGGTTATTCCGATCCCTATTTAAAGTGTAAATAAAAACAGAGGTAGCAAAAAAAATGTTTAGTTTCATGCAAGCAAAAGTTTTTCGAAGCATGAGAAAATTAATTATTAATACTTTTCTTGGCGAACCACGCGGAAAATCAATTTTAATTGAAATCCTGCAATCAGCTGAGAGCAACAACGTGGTTGACATTGATACTCAAGCAATGATGGAAGGAGCCTTAATGGTTTCCGAAATGCAGGTAAGAGATATAATGTTACCTTCTTCCGAAATTATCTCTATAAATCTAACAGATGATGTCAAAAATATTCACCAAAAAATGGCAAGGTCTGGCCACTCCCGATTTCCGGTTTTCGATGAAACTGGAGAGAGTTTTATCGGTATACTTTTAGCGAAGGATCTATTGGCTAGTGATCTTATCGATGGAAAAAATAAAATAAAAGGGATGCTACGAGCACCAGTTTTTGTGCCAGAAAGCAAGAAATTAACTATATTACTGAGAGAATTTAAAGCCAACAGAAATCATTTAGCGTTAGTAGTTGACGAATACGGAAAAGTATCTGGACTTGTAACTATTGAAGATGTCTTGGAGCAAATCGTGGGCGATATCGACGATGAGCATGACTATGAGGATGAAGAGAATATCAGGCAACATGGTAAAGAAAGATTTACTGTCAAATCTCGTACATCGATAGATGAGTTTGTTGATTACTTTAAAATAGAAATATTACAAGACGACTATGAGACAATAGGTGGGTTTGTCACTAAGCTTCTGGGGCATGTCCCTGAAAAAGGAGAAGAAGTTAAGTATGGTGAATTAACATTTAAAGTAATGAGAGCTGATCAACGCCGCTCTCATTTGTTAAGAATAATACGAGAAAAAGTAAAACAAAAATCAGATGAGACAAAAGAATAGTAATTCGCAAATTACTAAGTCAAATTTAATTCAAGCAACAATATCAGGTTCATTATCAGTTTTTTCATTTTCCGAAATATCACTTTGGTTTATGATTATTGCTGCTATTACATGGTTTTTGTTGATTTTAAAAGATGTAAATAAGACCGAATCGTTTTGGATTGGTTGGTTTTTTGGAATAGGTTACTTTGGAGTAAATATTTGGTGGATTCATATAAGTATAGAAAGTTTCGGTATACCTAATTCATTAATCGCTGTTTCTATTAATGCGATTTTCGTTTGTTTGCTTGCTATTTATTTCTCAATATTCGGAATATTAATTAAATCACTATCTTTACTCAAGATTCCGTTACTTTTCATAGCACCCCTTATTTGGTTGCTATTAGAAATATCTCGAGGATATTTTTTTACTGGGTTTCCATGGCTTGTCGCCGGTTACACTCAAATAGACAGTCCTCTTTCAGCGCTATTACCATTGATTGGTGCCTACGGAGTTTCATTTGTAATCGTAAGTCTAGCAAGTTTTCTCGTCTTTTTACTGGGCTCAAAATCACTGAATCAAAAATTGTTTGGTGTTTTTACTACCTTTTCCATTGTTACATCATCATATTACTTACAGCAAATTGAATACACATTAAAAAATGATGAGCTACTAGATATCTCCATAGTGCAAGGTTCTCTGCCTTATGATGTCAGGTGGTCGAAGAATTCAACTGAACTTATTTTCGACCATTACATGGAACTATCATTAGACCAATGGGACTCTGACATTTTGGTTTGGCCCGAAACAGTTTTTACCAAGCCGCTAACTCTAATTGATCCTGAAGTAGAATTACTAAAAAGCATAAGCTCAAGAACAGATACACATTTGATTTTAGGTGTCCCTTTCTTAGAAGGTTCTGATAATAAAGTTTTTAACAGTATCTTGTCCGTTGCAGATTCAATTCAGCTTTACAAAAAAAGAAAACTTGTGCCTTTTGGCGAATATTTCCCATTAAGGGAAGTGTTTAGTAATTTTTATGACACTTTGAACGTACCTTTGTCAGATTTTACAAAAGGTTTATCGAAAAAAAGTAAATTTTTTGTTAAAGAAAACACTATTGGAGTACTGATTTGCTATGAAATTGCTTTTGCTTCAATAGCCCGATCGTCACTTCCGCAAGCGGAATTAATTGTAAATTTAAGTAATGATTCTTGGTTTGGCAAGTCAGTAGCGGCTTTTCAGCACTTACAAATTGTTCGCGTAAGAGCGGCTGAGCTAGAGAGGCCTATAATAAGAGCGACCAATACAGGTATAAGTGCTATCATTGATCATAAGGGAGATGTTATTGATTCTTCCGGGCTATTTGAGGCTCAAATTATTAGTGGAGAGGTAGTTGGCCGAGTAGGTTCAACTCCATATGCTAAAATAGGAGAACGGGGTGTGACATCCTTTGCTTTGATGCTCGTTTTATTTGCTTTAGCCATTCGTTTTTTTGGTTATAGATATGTTGAGCTTCAAAAGCAAAAAAAAAGAAACCCCCATTAGACCTAAAGCCATAATGATATCTGCAAAATTAGTTGGCATATAAAATGAGTCGAAATTAATATTTAGCTTCTGTTCCATACTGCGATATTGAAACGGCCATAGAACAATCAGAGATGAAATTAGAATTCCATTGATGAAATTAAAAATAGCCCTTTGAAACTTCTTTAGCGCGACTGCTAATAGTTTGGTAATAAAAACTAGTGAACATACGAACCCACATATGAACGGGAATAAAATTAAGAAGTTTAAATTGGCTATTGCGTTAAAAATAATAGCGTATTTTCCAAGTAGCATTAAAATTAGAGCACCTGAAATTCCTGGCAGAATCATCGCGGTAGCAGATAAGAACCCTGAACCAAAGATAGTTAAAAAATTATCTTCAAATGCTTGTTGGCCCAAAAGCAATAAGCACAGACCTAAGCTTAAACCAGCCAAGACGAAGAACCAGTCTTTAAACGACCATTTAAAATTGTTCCATATGATTGAAAGTATCGTGTGAAGTATAAGCCCAAAAAAAAAGCTAAATACTTGAAATGTATACTTCTCTATATACATTATTAAAGGAATAACTTTCGTAAAAAATAATACTCCGGAAACGATTCCAATCGCTAATGGTAGAAGTAAGTTATAATCTAAAATAGTGGCTGATTTCTTAATTTTTAAAGAGATTATATAACTAATCCATTGAGAATTTATTGCGGCAGCTGCGCGAATGACTTGATCGTAAATTCCTAGTACTAGGGCCATGGTACCCCCTGATATTCCAGGAATAATATCTGTAAATCCTATGATAAAGCCTTTAGATAAAAACTCTAATTGTCGTTTGATTGAAGTAAGCATACTGTTTTCAGTTATAGCGACGCACAGTTGCGATAAGTGTTTCTACATTATTTGGACTTGCATCTGGTGTGATTCCGTGACCTAAATTAACGATATGCCTTGTTCCCTTATTGATTTGACGCAGCATTTTTTCGGTTTCTTTTTCAACAACAGTTGTGTTAGAAATCAAGATTGATGGATCGAGGTTTCCTTGAATAGCGATCTTATTTCCTATGACTTTTTGAGCGTGTTTAAGGCTAGACATCCAATCGATTCCGATGCAGGAGGGGGCAGCCTTTACAATCTTGTCAATATGGTTGAATGCTCCTTTTGAAAAAAAGATATTTGGGGCATTGAGTTGATTTAACGCGGTGATAATCTTCTGGTTAAATTCTAGTGAAAACTCTTGGTACTTTGAATAAGGTAAGATTCCACCCCAGGTATCAAAAATCATTAAAACGTTGGCACCGTGTTTTATCTGAAGCACCAGATACTCAGTTAAGATAGCTGTCAATTTATCTAAAATTTTTAACAAAAAATTTGGTTGTTCATACATCATTTTGAAGGTTTTTTCAAAAGTCTTTGAGGTTCCTCCCTCAATCATGTAACAAGCAAGTGTCCACGGTGAACCGCAAAAGCCGATCAGTGGAATTTTATCATTTAATTCTATCTTTGTTAGCTTTATTGCTTCAAAAGTAAAAGAAAGGTTTTCCTCTAATGGAGGCGTTATTAGATTATCGAAATCCTTCTCGGTTTTAATGGGTCGTTCAAAGACTGGCCCTTTATTTTCCTCAAATTTAAGGGGCATGCCCATGGCTTCAGGGATAACCAAAATATCTGAAAAGATTATTGCTGCGTCAAGGTCAAATCTGTTTATAGGCATTAGTGTGGTCCGGCAGGCTAGCTCCGGAGTTTTGCAAAGTGTTAAAAAGTCCCCTGTTTTTTGCCTAAGTTCTTTATACTCTGGAAGGTATCTTCCAGCTTGCCTCATAATCCATATAGGAATTCTATTGCAAGGGTTCCCTCGTAAGACCTGTAACAGACAATCATTCTTAATTGGCATGATTGTTATACGGGAGCGGCTAAACTACTCGCACCCATTAGGTATTCGTCAATGGATTTTGCTGCAGATCTGCCCTCGGCTATTGCCCAAACAATTAGAGATTGACCACGTTTCGCGTCCCCAGCAGCAAAAATCCCATCAATTGATGTCATCCAATTACGGTTGACTTCAATGTTTTGTCTTTTATCTAATTTAATTCCACTTTCGTTGATATTAGTCCATAGATGAGGTCCGGTGAATCCCATCGCTAGTAAAACTAAATCACAAGGTATTTCATGTTTTGAATTAGGGACTTCAACGAAACTAACTGAGCCGTCTGGTTGATTTACTCGTTCCACGGTAATAACTTCGATTGCCGTGACTTGCCCGTTTTTATTACCGATGAATTTGTTAGTGGAAGTTGCATATTTCCTGTCTCCACCTTCTTCATGAGCTGAGGCTACTTTGTAAACTTGCGGCCATTCAGGCCAAGGATTTTTAATCGCTCTAGATAGTGGAGGTTTAGGCATAATTTCCAGGCTGGTGACTGATTTAGCACCTTGTCTATGGGCAGTCCCTAAACAATCTGCGCCTGTATCTCCGCCACCAATGATAATAACCCTTTTTCCTTCTGCATTTATTTGATTGATAGATGCGTTGTCACCTTCGCAAACTTTATTTTGTTGGCTTAAGAAATCCATGGCGAAGTGTATTCCCTGTAAGTTCCTCCCAGGAACTTCTAAATCTCTAGAGATGCTGGCTCCTCCTGCGATTAACACGGCATTGAACGTGTTCTTCAACTCGTCGATTGTGATCTCTTCGCCGATATTTTTGTTAGTTTGAAATTTGATACCTTCGTTTGTCAATTGATTAAGACGGCGATCTAAAACGTTTTTCTCCATTTTAAATTCTGGTATACCATATCTAAGTAATCCACCAATTCGATCGTCTTTTTCAAAAACTGTAACTTTATGTCCCACTCGTCTTAATTGTTGTGCCGCAGCAAGCCCAGCCGGCCCGGAACCTATTATAGCAACGGTTTTATTAGTTTCTTGTTTCGGAGGCAATGGTTTGATTAAATTCATCTCAAATCCACGGTCAATGATTTCTAATTCTATCGATTTAATGGAAACTGCTTGATCGTTAATTCCCAAAACACAAGAACCTTCGCACGGCGCTGGGCATAATGTTCCTGTAAATTCTGGGAAATTATTTGTGGCATGAAGCTTCGTAAGAGCTTCGCTCCATTCATTTTTTCTTGCTAAATCGTTCCATTCAGGAATAAGATTTCCTAGCGGGCAACTGTTATGACAGAACGGAATCCCGCAATCCATACATCTTGAAGCTTGTTCTTTTATTGATTTGGAGTCGAATCTCGCCATGACCTGATTCCAATCTCGTTTTCTTTCTTCTACGGGTCTATAAGGATGTTTTGCCCTCTTGTATTTCATAAATCCCAATGGATCAGCCATGTGCAGCCTCCATAATAGCCAGTTCTTCAGATGTGCCCTCTTTTCGAGCTTTTTCTATGGCTAATAGTACTCTTTTATAATCTTTAGGAAAAACTAGTTTGAATAGTTTATGTTCCTCTGACCAGTGACCAATAATTCTTTTGCCTACTTGACTATCGGTATATTTCACATGAACCTCTATTTTATTTTTTAGCTCCGCAAGTTTCCCATCTGTTAACGGATCAATATCAACCATTTGTAGATTGCATAAGTTTTTTAAATTATCTTTAGGATCGTACACAAAAGCCAATCCTCCTGACATCCCAGCGGCAAAATTTCTTCCGACTGGTCCCAGGATGACTACTTCTCCTCCCGTCATGTACTCACATCCGTGATCCCCAACACCTTCAACTACGGCAGTTGCACCGCTATTCCTAACGGCAAATCTCTCTCCTGCTACACCTCTAAAATAAGCTTCACCTGATGTTGCCCCATATAAAACGACATTACCGACAATAATGTTTTCTTCAGCAATAAATGTAGAAGATTTTGGTGGATATATCACAATTTTTCCACCCGATAATCCTTTTCCTACATAATCATTCGCATCACCTTCTATATGCATTGTAACACCTCGCGGAACAAAAGCACCGAAGCTTTGTCCAGCAGAGCCATAAAATTTTAGTTTTATCGTGTCGTTGGGGAGGCCTGATCCCCCATGTATTTTTGTAATCTCATGGCCCAGAATTGTCCCAACGGTTCGATTGGTACTTTTTATCTTAAAGGACGCCTTAACTGGATTTTTAGTCTCGATCGCATCTTGGCAGAGCTCAAGCAACTTAGTTTTGTCTAATGACTGCTCAAGTTTATGATCTTGGAATTTAGTTCTAAATCGGGAGCCCTTGTAACTTTTTGGCGGAGCTTTTAATATGGCGCTTAAGTCTAATCCTTTTGCTTTCCAGTGAGACAGAGCCGGTTCGTAGTCTAAATATTCTACTTGACCTATAAGCTCTTCAATTTTTCTAATTCCCAGTGAAGCCATAATTTCACGCATTTCTTGGGCAATGAATTGAAAAAAGTTCTCCACAAATTCCGGCTTACCAGAGAATTTTTTTCTAAGTTCCGGATCTTGCGTAGCGACACCAACTGGGCAAGTGTTAAGATGACAGACTCTCATCATGACACAACCCATTACAACCAAGGGAGCTGTCGAGAAGCCAAATTCTTCTGCGCCTAACATTGCACTTATGATACAGTCCCTTGCAGTTTTCATTTGACCGTCGACTTGTACGGTGATTCTATCTCTTAGGTTGTTTTCAATTAATACTTGTTGAGTCTCTGCGAGTCCTAATTCCCAAGGAACACCAGCATGTTTAAGAGAGGTGACGGGTGAAGCTCCGGTGCCCCCGTCGTACCCCGAGATAAGGACGACATCGGAGTGCGCTTTGGCTACACCAGCAGCAACGGTTCCAACTCCTACCTCTGAAACTAATTTGACGTGAATCCTTGCTTCAGGATTTGAATTCTTTAGGTCGTGTATTAGTTGTGCAAGGTCTTCAATTGAATAAATATCGTGGTGTGGTGGCGGAGAAATAAGACCGACTCCTGGTGTAGACCCCCGTACTTTTGCTATCGACGGATATACCTTATGTCCGGGAAGTTGTCCTCCTTCACCCGGTTTGGCACCTTGAGCCATTTTTATCTGAATATCGTCAGCGTTTACCAGATATTCACTAGTAACTCCGAATCTACCCGAAGCCACTTGCTTAATGGCGCTTCTCTTTAGATCACCATTCTTTTCGGGCTTGAATCTAATAGGATCTTCTCCTCCCTCACCGGTGTTGGATTTCCCTCCAACTCGATTTAGAGCGACTGCTAAAGTTTCATGTGCTTCGCCGCTTATTGAGCCGAGGGACATTGCGCCAGTATGGAAGCGCTTCATTATTTCATTTACTGATTCGACTTCCTCTATTGGTACGGCGTCTCTCTCTTTAAACTTAAAAAGCCCTCTTATGGTAGATCTGTTTTTTGACTGTTTATCAACTGATTCTGAGTATTCTTTGAAGATATCATATCTACCTTGCTGAGTTGCATGCTGCAATTTGAACACTGTTTCAGGATTAAAAAGGTGGTACTCACCGTCTCGTCTCCACTGGTACTCTCCACCTGAATCCAGTCTTGGTTTATTAGAGTTTCTTTTTGGGAAGGCTTTTGAGAACTTGATTTCAGTCTCGTCATTTATAGTGTCAAGACCTATACCTTCGATTCTACTGGGAGTACCTTTAAAATATTTTTCAACAAATTGAGAATTTAAACCTATCGCCTCAAAAATCTGAGCTCCTCTATATGATTGCACGCTAGAAATTCCCATTTTAGACATTACTTTAACCAGACCTTTATTTATTGCCTTAATATAGTTATTGAATGCAACGGAACAATAATTTAGGTTATCTGATTGAATTTTATTAGAAAATTCTTTATCGGTATTCAGCATTTTTTCTAGTGATTCAAATGCTAAATAAGGGTTTATCGCATCGGCTCCGTATCCAATAAGAACAGCAAAGTGATGCACTTCTCTGGGCTCTCCTGATTGAACGAGTATCGCGGTTTTCATTCTATTGCCATTTTTGATTAAATGGTGATGGACAGCAGAGACTATAAGTGCACTCGGAATAGGGGCAGTTTCTTTGTTGATGGTTTTGTCGCTAAGAATTATAAATGAGGTGTTTTTTTGAGCTTCTTCGTTAGCTTTTTGGCAAACTTTCGAAATAGATTCTTCTAAGCCCTTAGTTCCCTTTTTAATTTCATAGGTTATTGGAATTACAATTGAGTTAAATTGTTCTGTTTTTAGATTCTCTAATTTTGAGAATTCGTCATTTTTGAGGATTAAGGAATTAAGATGAAGCTTGTTACAGCTATTTTCACTTGGGCTTAATAGATTCTGGCTCGGTCCGATAAGGTCCGAAGTTTGTGTAACCAATTCTTCTCTTATCCCATCAATTGGGGGATTGGTGACTTGCGCAAAGAGTTGTTTAAAGTAATCAAAGAGGGAGCGGGGGCGGTTAGAAAGAATCGCTAAAGCACTATCCGTCCCCATCGAGCCGGTTGCTTCTATTCCATTTTCAGCCATTGGCTGCATCAGTACTTTAAGATCTTCATCGGTGTAGCCGAAGATAATTTGTCTTTCTATTAAAGTGGTTTCATTTGCTGATAAGAGTTGGGGTTCAGTTTCAGGCAAGTCACTTAGTCTGAGAATACTATTGTCGAGCCATTGCTTGTAAGGGTGTTGATTAGCGTATGTATTCTTGAGTTCGCTGTCTTCAATAATTCTGCCTTTGTTTGTATCTACTAAGAATATTCTTCCTGGTCTTAATCGCTCTTTATATTTTATATTTTCAGCTGGTATATCTAAAACTCCAACTTCCGACGCCAGTATCACCATATTGTCTTTTGTTACGTAGTATCTGGAAGGTCTAAGACCATTCCTATCAAGAACAGCACCTACTACTTCACCATCGGTGAATACTAACGATGCTGGACCATCCCACGGTTCCATTAAGCATGAGTGAAATTCGTAAAACGCCTTTAAATCGTCTGCCATGGAGTCATGTCCGCTCCATGCTTCGGGTATCATCATGAGTACCGATAATGGCAGAGGCCTTCCAGTCATATAAAGAAACTCTAAGACCTCATCAAATGATGCTGAATCTGAATTTCCTTCGGATATTACGGGAAATATTTTCTTTAAATCGTCTCCGAATTCATTGGAACTGCAAAGACTCTCTCTTGCCGCCATCCAGTTTCTGTTACCACGTACAGTATTGATTTCCCCATTGTGAGCTACGAACCTGAATGGCTGTGCCAAAGACCATGATGGGAAGGTGTTGGTGGAAAATCTTTGGTGCACTAAAGCTATAGCAGTTTTAAGTTCTCTGGCATTTAAGTCGGGAAACGTTCCTCTCAATTGTTTTCCTAATAACATTCCCTTATAGCAAAATGTCTTGCTTGATAAACTTGAAAAATAACATGTCTCAAGGCTAGCTTTGGTTGACGTTCCGTGTTCTATTATCTTCCTAATGATAAAAAGTTTACGTTCAAAATCGAACTGTGATTTGATTGAAGGACCAGATTTTATAAATAATTGTTCTACGAAAGGTCTTGCTCTTTTAGCTGTGGGGCCTATTTCGCCGTCATTTATCGGAACGTTTCTCCAAAAAATAATATCTTGTTTTTCTTCTATACAGATTGACTCTATATATTTCTTTTGTTTAGCTCTCTCTTTTGAGTTTTGAGATAAAAAGACCAAGCCAGAGCCGTAATTTCCAGCTTCAGGTAACTCTACTCCTGATTCCCAGGCTACTTTTCGAAAAAATTCGTCAGGGATTTGGATAAGTAAACCTGCGCCGTCCCCCGTATTGTCTTCGCACCCACATCCACCCCGGTGCTCCAATCTTTCGGATATTGTTAAAGCATGCTTTATAATTTTGTTTTCTGGGGTACCATCAAGGTTAGCGAGGAAACCTATACCGCATGAATCATGCTCAAAAGCGGGATCGTAGAGGCCTTTAGAGCTTTTAATATTTTCTTTATTTGTTTTTGGCGCTAAGAGCCCGCTACCGTTTTCCATCGATAGAAAATTCTCCAAGATGATTCAGACATATTACGAAGAAACTCGGAATATAGAACACATTATACTTATTAAAAGCGAATTCTGCTATCTTTGATTCACAAAAGATTGGGTGTGATTGAGTAAATCGTACATAAATGTCTTAAATTGCCATCAATTGCTATCAATTGCTTTGAAGGTGATTATTAGTAAGACTCAATAAAATCTTTAATCATTTGCTTTGATGTATTTGATTTTTTAACTGCTCTACCCAGTTTCTCAAGGAGTATCAGATTTATTTGGCCGTTATTATTTTTCTTGTCTAGGGACATTACCTTGATAAACTCTTCAGCGTTAAAACCGGTGTCGCTCCGAGTTGGGAGGCCACTCCTTTCTATCAGATTTTTTATGCGATCATTACTATCCCGATCTATCATACCAAGCTCATTTGATAATTTTGCAGCCATACACATTCCTATTGATACAGCTTCTCCGTGCAGCCAGGTATTGTAGAGAGTGAGATTTTCGATTGCATGAGCAAAGGTGTGACCGAAATTAAGTAGAACCCTTTCTCCTTTTTCCTTTTCGTCTTCGCTCACAATGTCTCTCTTATTTTCACAAGATTTTTTTATTGCGCACTGTAGTGTAAATTGTTCTTTATTAACAAGAGGAACTATATTTTCCTCTAACCAACAAAAAAATTTAAAATCTCTAATTATTCCATATTTAATGATTTCAGCTATCCCAGATAAATATTCTCTTT
>MDTG01038576.1_pt1 | contig 48528 bp, 48 predicted proteins | sample 811421 | NCBI WGS metagenome assembly MDTG01 (sample SAMN05326645, study PRJNA326480) | marine metagenome | isolation source: seawater | place: Pacific Ocean: South East | collected 2011 | reverse complement strand
CGAGTCATGGAGCGACGGCTGGCATTATGCTGGCGACGCTTTTCGGCTTGAATTGCACGTTTCTTAGCAGACTTAATGTTAGCCAAGGTGTAACTCCCAGAAAAAATTCATGTCAAAAACGAGGGTGCGGATTATGCTTAGCTATCGGCTATTTGTCAAACAATTTCTCAAATAAGCGTAACTTTTCTTCCACAGGCCAAAGAATAGCCAAAAAGCGCCGAGAAGAAAAGCCCGCTAAGTCATTGTAAAACAGACTGTAGAAAGCTCTCTGCCGGCGGCTTGCCAGCATTCGACTATTCTGATTTGCCTGAGCGGAACCATCGGAATTGATTCAGGTCACACTGGATAGACCCGTTAATGGCTACACTACGTAATAAAAATAATGAACGAACCTTAGCGTTAATTAAGGACCTGCTTATGCTAACTGTCGCCGATATTATGACCTGCCCAGTGCTGCAACTTCACGAAGGCAACAGCCTTCACGACGCCCACTATATTTCCCGACACAGAGGCATTCGCCATTTGCCGGTGGTGAACAAAGACACCAAGGCTATTGTGGGGGTGGTAACGCAAAAAAGCCTGATTGCGAAAGTGATGAGTATGTTGGTGCTTTATGGCAATGATGCGCTGGAGCAACATGAAAAAGACACCAACATCATGGAAGTGGCGGTGCTGGATTTCGATACGGTAAAGGCCGATGAGCTAATCCGTGATGTCGCCCCGTTCTTTTTACGCAATAAGCATGGCTGCTTACCGGTGGTAGACGAATCCAACAAGGTAATAGGCATTGTGACGTCAACCGATTTTGTGAATCTCTCCATGATGCTCATCGATAAGATGGACCAGGCAGGGTGATGCTGCGCAATTCGCTCACTGATTATGCAATCAAGGTTGGCTTAACTTGCTGACTTTACGCTAGAATGGCCTGACTTATTGGTATCGGGCGTTAAGCCCATTATGGAATTGTTGTGTCGAGGAAGTTAATTAAGTCTGGCCTTATTGTGAGCACGATGACCTTGTTGTCGCGTGTATTGGGCTTGGTTCGCGACGTGGTGATCGCGCGCCTGATGGGGGCTGAAGCCGCCGCGGATGTGTTTTTCTTCGCCAATAAAATTCCCAATTTTCTGCGTAGGTTGTTTGCTGAAGGTGCATTCGCACAGGCATTTATTCCGGTCCTCACCGAAGTTCACGCCGAAAAGGATGAAGTCAGATTAAAACAGTTTGTTGCCTATGTATCGGGCACACTCGGTGCAATTGTGTTTGTCACCGCCATTGTGGGCGTCCTGTTGTCCCCCGTATTAACAGCCCTGTTTGGCACAGGCTGGTTTATCGATTACCTGAACGACGAGCCGGACGGCGCGAAATTTGAGCTGGCTAACACCATGCTCAAGATCACCTTTCCGTATATTGCATTTATCTCGTTAACCGGGTTGTCGGGTGCCATTCTCAATACCCTGAACAAATTCGCCGTTGCGTCGTTTACGCCGGTGTTACTGAACGTGTGTATCATTGCCTGTGCCTGGTTATTGTCGCCACACATGTCACAACCTGCCTTCGCGCTGGCGTGGGGGGTGTTTTTAGGCGGTATCGTGCAACTGGCCTTCCAATTGCCTTTTCTGTATCGAGCCGGGCTTTTGGTAAAGCCAAAGTGGGGGTGGCACGATCCGGGGGTTGTCAAAGTGCGTACACTGATGATCCCGGCTCTGTTTGGCGTGTCTGTCGGCCAAATTAACCTGTTGCTGGATACCTTCATTGCCAGCTTCCTGGTCACCGGGTCCATCAGTTGGTTGTATTACTCCGACCGGTTGCTGGAATTCCCACTTGGCTTATTTGGCATTGCCATCGCGACAGTTATTTTGCCCACGTTATCGCGCAATCACGTGGGTAAAGACGAAAGCGGCTTTTCCGGAAACATGGATTGGGCGGTGCGAATGGTGTGTTTGCTAGGCATTCCAGCAGCGACCGGTTTGGGCGTGTTAGCTGAGCCGATTTTGTCTGTTATCTTCCAGCGTGGTGCGTTTACAGCGGAAACCACCCGCATGGCGTCCTACAGTTTAACGGCCTATTCTTTCGGCCTGTTGAGCTTTATGTTGGTGAAAGTACTCGCGCCGGGTTACTACTCCCGTCAGGACACCAAGACACCAGTGAAATACGGTATCTGGTGTATGGCGGCGAACATGCTGTTCAATCTTATCTTCGCGCTGCCTTATGGTTACATCGGGCTGGCTATCGCAACCAGCTTGTCGGCCACCCTTAATGCCGTGTTGCTATACATCGGGTTATATCGCCAGAACGTTTACAAGATCAGCCGGTTAACGCGAGGGTTTGTTATGCGAGTGGTGGTGGCAACCACGGCGATGGCGATGTCTATTGTGTGGATGCAGTACAACGTACCTTTTACATCGTTAGTGTTTAAAGATCAGGTTATTTCGCTAACGCTGACCATATTGCTTGCCGTAGCCGTGTTTGGTGCAAGCCTGTTTATGATGGGTATTCGCTTCCGACATTTCAAATCCCGTAATTTTAACCCTGCTTAGCGATTGGTATTGCGGGCTGGGTAGTTTATAATCGCCGGCTTTGTAACATAGTCATCTGAAAGGTTGTAGTACATCGTGGAGCTTATTCGGGGCCTGAATAATCTGAAAGCCAGTCATTTTGGTTGTGTATTAACCATTGGTAAATTTGACGGCGTTCACCAGGGTCATCAGGCGGTGTTGAAAAACGTCATTGAACAGGCGCGTCGCCTGGGGCTGCCTGCAACGGTCATGGTGTTTGAACCGCATCCGGAAGAAGTCTTTACGCCAGATACTGCGCCTGCGCGCATCAGTCCATTGGCAGAAAAATACCAGCTACTGAAAGCGCAAGGGGTTGATCGCCTGTTGTGTGTTCGGTTTAATGCCCAGTTTGCTGCGCAGTCGCCACAATCATTTATTGAACAATGGCTGGTGAAAAAGCTTGGTGTGAAATTCCTGGTAGTCGGTGATGACTTCCGCTTTGGGAAAGCGCGCCAGGGTGATTTCGATATGTTACAGGCTGCCGGACTCGAACACGGTTTCGACGTCGTCAGTACTCAAAGCTTCCGCATGAAAGACTGCCGCATTAGCTCGACAGCGGTGCGCGAGGCGCTGGCGGACAGCAACTTTGAGCTGGCTGCAGATATGTTAGGCCGACCGTTCTACATCAGCGGGCGTGTAATACACGGTGAAAAGAAAGGCCGTACCATTGGCTTTCCCACTGCCAACGTATTATTGAATCGTTGTCAGACACCGGTCACGGGTGTGTTTGCTGTAAAGCTGCACATTGCAGACAAGGCCTACTGTGGTGTGGCGAACATTGGTTCGCGCCCAACAGTAAACGGACAGCGCAAGCAACTGGAAGTGCATATTTTTAATTTTGAAGGCCATTTGTATGGTCAGCGAATTACGGTAGTGCCGGTAGAAAAAATCCGCGATGAACAACGGTTCGACGGATTGTCAGCACTACAACAACAGATTGCCCGCGATGTTGCCCAGGCACAGCGGATTTTGAAAATGAATACCGACCTGTAAAGGTCTGAAACGGGAACCTCCCGATAACGCGGACGGAAATAACAAACGCTATGAGTGATTACAAAGCCACACTGAATTTGCCGGAAACTCAGTTTCCGATGCGTGGAAACCTTGCCCAACGTGAACCCCAAATGCTGAAAAGCTGGGAAAAGCAAGGTTTGTATAAGCAAATTCGTGAAGCCAAAGCCGGTAAAACGCCTTTTGTGCTGCACGACGGCCCCCCGTATGCCAATGGAAATATTCACATTGGTCACGCGGTGAATAAGATCCTCAAAGACATTATTGTGAAGTCGAAAACCCTGTCTGACTTCGATGCGCCTTATGTGCCAGGATGGGACTGTCACGGTCTGCCTATCGAACTGATGGTAGAGAAGAAAGTCGGTAAGCCTGGCGTGAAGGTCAGTGCCGCAGAGTTTCGCCAAAAGTGCCGCGACTACGCGCAAAAGCAAATCGACGGCCAAATGGCAGACTTTAAACGTCTGGGTGTACTGGGCGAGTGGGACAAGCCCTACAAAACCATGGATTTCGCATCAGAAGCCAACATTGTTCGCGCACTGGGCAAAATCATTGAAGCTGGTCACCTGGAAAAAGGCTTTAAACCGGTTCACTGGTGTACTGACTGTGGTTCTGCATTGGCTGAAGCGGAAGTTGAGTACAAAGACAAAACGTCGCCTGCCATCGATGTAAAATTCCCGCTGGCTGACGTCGACGTGTTTGCTAAAGCCTTCGGCGTTAGCGAAGACGATTTAAAAGCGCACAACACCGGCGTTGTTATCTGGACAACAACCCCTTGGACGTTGCCAGCCAACCTGGCCGTGAGTCTGCACCCGGAATTAGAATATTCTCTTATCGCACTGGAAGGCGCGTCTGACTGGTTGATAGTAGCCAGTGACCTGGCGGAAAGTTGTGCCAAGCGTTACGGCAGTGAAGCGTTTAACGTCGTAGCAACGTGCATTGGCGGTGCGTTAGATAAAGCGCGCTTACAGCATCCTTTCCTGGATAAAACGTCACTGATCGTGCTGGGCGACCACGTCACAACCGAGTCAGGTACCGGCTGTGTTCACACCGCGCCTGCACACGGTGTCGACGACTTTAACGTATGTAAGCAGTACGACATTGAAGTGTACAACCCGGTTGGCAACAATGGCGTGTATTTAGAAAATACCCCGCTGTTTGCCGGTCAGCATGTGTTTAAAGCGAACCAGTCGGTTATCGATACCCTGGCCGAGCATGGCAATCTGGTATTGAATGTGGCCTACGAGCACAGCTATCCGCACTGCTGGCGTCACAAAACGCCGATTATTTTCCGTGCCACGCCACAGTGGTTTGTGAGCATGGACAAGCTGGGTTTACGCGAGCAGTCGTTAGAACAAATTCGCAATACCCAGTGGATCCCGGAGTGGGGCGAAAACCGCATTAGCAAAATGGTAGAAGGTCGCCCTGACTGGTGTATTTCACGTCAGCGTACCTGGGGTGTGCCAATTCCACTTTACGTACACAAAGTGTCGGGTGAACTGCACCCTGAAACCTCTGCGCTAATCGAAAAAGTTGCGGCGGACATTGAAACCTCAGGGATTCAGGCCTGGTGGGATATCGACGATGCGGCGTTGCTGGGTAGTGATGCGGACCAATACGAAAAAGTAACCGACACGCTGGACGTCTGGTTCGATTCCGGTGTGACACATTTCTTTGTTGTGGATTGTCGCGATGATATCCCGGCGTCAGCTGATTTGTACCTGGAAGGTTCTGACCAACACCGCGGCTGGTTCATGTCGTCGTTAATGACGTCTACTGCCATGCATGGTCACGCGCCATACAAGCAAGTGCTGACCCATGGCTTTACCGTGGACGCTCAGGGCAAGAAAATGTCCAAGTCTTTGGGTAACGTGGTTGCGCCACAGGAAGTCACTAACAAACTGGGTGCCGACATCCTGCGCTTGTGGGTCGCCTCTACGGATTACCGTGGTGAAATTGCGGTATCGGATGAAATTTTGAAACGCGCTGCCGATAACTATCGCCGTTTGCGTAACACATCCCGTTTCCTGTTAGCTAACCTGAACGGGTTTAACCCTGCTACTGACTTAGTGGCAGAGCAGGATATGGTGGCACTGGATCGCTGGATGGTTACCCGTGCCAAGCAGTTACAGGAAGAGCTGGTTGCCGCTTATGAGCGCTACGACCTGCTGGTGGTATCGCAAAAGCTCACGCACTTCTGTTCGCTTGATCTGGGTAGCTTCTATCTGGATATCATCAAAGACAGACAGTACACCGCGAAGCAGGACAGTGTTGCGCGTCGTTCATGCCAAACAGCGCTGTACCACATTGCAGAAGCGTTGGTTCGCTGGATGGCACCGATCACCAGTTTTACTGCTCAGGAAATCTGGCAGGAAATGCCGGGTGAGCGCGGCAAGTTTGTGTTCACTGAAACCTGGTATGACGGTTTCAACAGCTTTACTCAGGACGGCGCACTGGACGATGATTTCTGGCAACAGATCATGGCCGTGAAAGATGCGGTCAACCAGGCGTTGGAACAAGCGCGTAAAGCACAGGTACTGGGTGGCTCACTGGAAGCCGATATTACCTTGTATGCCGATGAAGCATTAAAAACCCAGCTGGACCTGTTAGGTGATGAACTGCGTTTCGTATTAATCACCTCGGGTACGACGGTGAAAGCGTCTGCCGAGAAAACCGACGACGCCGAGAAGACCGATGTATCTGGTTTGTTTGTCAGTGTGGCCAAAACGGCAGGCGAAAAATGTGTTCGCTGCTGGCATCACCGTGAAGATGTTGGCTCTCATGCTGGTCACGAAGAGCTGTGTGGCCGCTGCGTGACCAACGTAGATGGCGACGGAGAAGTACGTCACTATGCTTAATGTGGTAAGCCAAACCGGGCTGCGTTTTCTTTGGATCAGCGCCGTTACCGTGTTACTTGATCTGTGGAGCAAGTATGAGGTAATGGCCAAAATGGACTTGTATGAGTCCATTCAGGTAATGCCGTTCTTCAATTTCACCTACGTGCATAACTACGGTGCGGCATTCAGTTTCCTGCATGGCGCAGGTGGCTGGCAGCGCTGGTTTTTCACTGCCATCGCCATTGCTGTGAGTGCGGTGATCTTATGGTGGTTAAAACAAACGCCCAAGCAACAGAAGCTTTTGCCGGTGGCCTTTAGTTTCATTTTAGGCGGTGCGATCGGTAACGTGTACGATCGCATTGTGCATGGCTATGTCATCGATTTTCTGGATTTTTACGTAAATGATTGGCACTGGCCGGCATTTAATTTAGCCGACAGCGCCATCTTCGTTGGTGCAGCATTACTGATTTGGGATATGTTAACGAACAAATCAGACAGCGCCAGCGATACGACAACCCAATCAGCAAGTGAGAAATAAACCGTGAGCGAACAAGCCTTACCGGTCATTGGCCCAAGCAGCCAGGTCATTATGCATTTTGACCTGAAGTTATCAGACGGCTCTGCAGCAGACAGTACGCGGGTTAACAAGAAGCCCGCCAAATTAGTCATGGGCGACGGCAGCTTAACACCGAACTTTGAAGCCTGTTTGCTGGGATTGAAAGCCGGTGATAAAAAGTCATTTGAGCTGGGCCCGGATGACGCATTTGGACAGTCAAACCCCGACAACATTCATCATATGGATCGCAGTCGTTTCAGTGGTGATATGACCATTGAACCCGGCACCATCATCGCATTTGCGCAACCAGACGGCAGCGAAGTGCCTGGGATCGTGCGCAGTGTGGCAGGTGATTCAGTCACAGTGGACTTTAATCATCCCCTTGCTGGACAAACCGTGGTGTTTGATGTTGAAATCATCGACGTGATCAACGCATAAGCCAAGGAGCCTGTGGTATGCAAATTCACTTAGCTAATCCGCGAGGTTTTTGTGCCGGTGTTGACCGAGCCATAACCATTGTTGAGCGCGCGCTGGAAATCTTTCAGCCACCGATTTATGTGCGTCATGAAGTGGTCCACAACCGGTTTGTGGTTGACGGCCTGAAAGAACGCGGCGCGATATTCGTCGATGAGCTTACCGAAGTGCCAGACGACAACATCGTCATTTTTTCTGCGCATGGCGTGTCTCAGGCAGTACGTAAAGAAGCAGAGCGTCGTGGCTTAAAAGTCTTTGATGCTACCTGTCCGTTGGTCACAAAAGTGCATTTAGAAGTCACCCGTGCCAGTAAACGGGGCACCGAGTGTATTCTGATTGGTCACGCTGGTCACCCGGAAGTAGAAGGCACAATGGGTCAGTACGACAATCCGGAAGGCGGCATTTATTTGGTTGAGTCCAGCGACGACGTAGCCACGCTGGAAGTGAAAAATCCCAATGCCCTTTACTACTGCAGTCAGACAACGCTGTCGGTGGACGATACCGCAGACGTTATCGATGCGCTGCGTCAGCGTTTTCCGAAAATCGAAGGACCGCGTAAAGACGATATCTGTTATGCCACACAAAATCGCCAGGATGCGGTTCGTGAGCTGGCACAGGATTGTCAGGTGTTGTTTGTAGTTGGCGCACAAAACAGCTCAAACTCTAACCGCCTGCGAGAGTTGGCAGAGAAAATCGGTGCAAAGGCCTATTTGATTGCAGATGAAGCCTGTATTCAGAAAGACTGGCTGGACGGCGTGGAGCACATTGGTGTCACTGCCGGTGCATCTGCCCCTGAAGTACTGGTAAAACGCGTTATCCAGCGTTTGCTGGACTGGGGAGCCGTAACGGCGTCTGAGCGCCCTGGCCGCGAAGAAAACATTGAATTTGCGGTACCGAAAGAACTGCGTATCAAACAGGTTAGCTAACTCGCTAACCTGTTTTTATTCTTCAATATCCCTCAATTTATATTTACCAGCATCCGCTGGGTTGACGAACCATCGACTGGTCAATCGTCAAATTTAGGCAGCCTTTATCCTGTTTCTGAGTGCCTACCGCTTTTGCGGTAAGCACAAAGGTTTGCGAGGTCACGTTAGCGACCGAGAACTGATAGAAATCTGATAACGGCAAGCCCAGTTTCTGGCCAGTCGCAAAGCTTGGGTTTTGCAGGCGATATGCTTGCTGGTTTATGTGTAAACTCAACAACTGCATTTTTACTGCATCCCTGCGTACCTTTCGAATTTGATCCTGATAGACCGGCATCGCAACGGCACTCAGAATACCGACAATAAGCAGCCCAATCATCAATTCCAGCAACGTAAAACCAGTTTGCGTTTTGTGTGTCATCGACTCATTCCTTTGTTAGCCATGGACTCAAGACTAGCCAAATACACCAGGGCAACCAACGTACTTTGGTAGAGCTTTAGAAAAACCGGTAGTAAGGACAGTGTTGGTTATGTAGTGCGTAATGCAAACTGAAGCCATGAAGGGATAACTAGGTGAATGATGATATGTTACGGCATTGGCAGGGAATGGCCTTACCTGAGCTCATTATTGTGTTGGGTCTTGGCAGTGGGGCAACGCTGGCGCTCAGCAGTTTGGTTGCAGGCTCAGTCAGTCTGAACCAACATTTGCTCAATAATGCGCGACTGACCGAAGAGCTGGGCAATGTCTTTGCGTTGATACAATCGGATCTCCAGCGCGCAGGGTATGACGGCAACACGCAGCAGACATTACAATCTGGCGCTTCTGGTAGCGTATTCAGTCATCACCTGTCTTTTGGTGCCTATCCCAGTGAGCCCGCCAATACCTGTGTCACCTTTCGTTATGATGTAAACAGCAACGGCGTATTAGACACACAATTTCCGAACGAACAATTTGGCTACCGCCTGCAAAACAAAACCGTGGAAGTGCGTAAAGCCGGTGCAAGCTGCCACAGCAAAGGGTGGGAAGATATTTCCGACAGGGATCTGGTGATTGTCACTGAACTGTCTTTTCAGCCGAGTACACTGAATCAAAGCGGGGTGCCCGTTACCCGTGTTGCTATTCGTCTATCGGGATACCTGAAAGCCAATCCCGGATTGTCACAAACCTACAGCAAAACAGTACTGGTAAAAAATCATGTGGGTTAACCGTTGTCAGCAGACTCAGTGTTCAGGCATGGCGCTGCTCAGCGGGGTACTGCTGTTACTTATACTGGCCTCACTGGTTACCTTGTACGTGAGTAAAGTGAAGTCGCTGGAGTATCAAATACTCAATAATGTGCAAAGTCGAAATCTTGCCTTAAATGCTGCCAATAGAGGGCTGAACCAGGCGCTCGCAACCTTGCAGGCAAAGCCTGACTGGTCATCGCCAGGCACCGGAGGGGTGCTGTCTTCGGGAAGTCATTACGTGGTGCAAACAACCGATAATCCCTTGTCTGCAGGCACAATGTTTAAACGTGCTATTTCACTGAGTGCGACAGGCACCACACAAGATGGATTAACACAGGCAAACGTTGCGGCAGATGCAGTGATTTATCCCATCGTGGCGCGTATACCACCGGCTCCCCTCATGATCGGCGCAGGACCTGCAACGCTGAATGGGGCTGTGGCCATTAACAGTCATTTAGACATCGGCGTTAATCATGATGGAGTAGGGCAGGGGCAGCCGCTGGCGCTGTGGTCAGCACCAGTTTTAAGTCCAACCGCCAACATTGAGACGTGCTCCCCGGCGTATTTAAGCACCGTGGGATGCGGTGGCAACACGCTGAGTCACGTGGGCGCGTTTGGCAGTGATGTACTCGCTAGCAATAGTGCCTTTCCTGCTGACTTGTGGCTCTATACATTTAACATTAACGCCAGTGAACTATCTGTGTTGGCGCAAGAGGCCAATGTCAAAACCGCAGATTGTTCCTCAATAACTTCGCTCACATCTGGCTTTGTGTGGGTGCAAGGTGATTGCGATATTGCGCCAGGCGTTACGTTGGGAAGTGCGGCTGAGCCTGTTTTGCTGGTAGTTGAGAATGGGAGTCTGACGCTGCAGGCCAGTGCCGCCGTACACGGTTTGGTCTTCTGGGCCCTTACCGCAGCAAACAAGGGGCCGTTCCATATTGCTGCGAATAATAGTGCAGTCATCCATGGCGTATTGCTGGCTAATCAACAGGTCGATACCGCAAACACGAAGGTGCAGGTGGTTTACGACAAGACTGCGTTGAATAATCTACAGAAATCTCCTTTTACCCGAGTGGCCGTTATTCCGGGCAGCTGGCGGGATTTTTAAGGACAAGGCATGCGGGGTTTTTCCTTTGTAGAATTACTTGTGGCGACATCAATGGTTGCGATATCAGGAACGGGGTTAATCACACTGCAGACTCATTTCGTGCAGTTGGATGAACAACAGGCTTTGCGCACCCACGCCTGGTATCTGGCGCAGGAAAAGCTGGATGATTTGGCGCATTTTCAGTGGTTAGAATCGTCAGTTCAGAATGCCAATGACTTCAAAAGTATTGCGAATAATAAAGGAGGTCAGTTGCCGGCAGGGCAAATTCTCCATCCTGTTAGTGTTTCAACGTCAGTTAATTTTCAGCGTAACTGGCAGGTAACTGACGTTTATTTCGTTGATACCACGGGAAACGGCCAGCCAGACAACTGGCAAACAGGTAGTCAGCTATCGACAGCGCAACAAACGCTTGTAACTGCAGTGCAGGCTAAGCAGGTAGTAGTGCAGGTGAGTTGGACCGATAACAAGGGCAAGCTAAATACGGTAACGGCAGAAGGCGTTATCGCCCCAATTCTGGCTGCCCGAGCCGGTGTTGCGTTAAACCCTTATGTTGCTCGCGTACCCGCGATAGGTATATCGCCAACAGGTAATTAATCCATCATGCTAAATCTAATCGTTATGAGCACTTTTTTCAGATTGAGGTGGTCCATCAACTTGCAAGGTATTACCCTTTGGGTAATATTACCTATAAGGTAATATCAGTATTGCCATGTCAATAAAAACGATAATAGACCGAAGACTCAAAGAAGTATGGGTAAACGACGATTTGTCTGTTTTTCCTTCACTCTATAACTTTGAAATCCGGACTGTGCTATTCGATTTAGATGCCGCAGATGTGATTACTGATTTACACGACATTGGTGCAGTACAATTTAATCCCGATGACAAACGGGCTTATTCGGTGACTATTACCGTTAATAATATCGAGCCTTGTGGTGCGGTCATTTGCGATTTTTGGGATGGTAACTGCTACAACATTGACTTCAGGGAGTACAATCCATGATACCAGAGTTTGCTGGCACCGCCGAAAGCGTTAGCCGAGATGAAGGGTTATACCGGCCTCATCCGGGAGATGTCTTTAAACGAAGATGTTTAAGCAAGTCGCAATTAAAACAGCCAGAAATCGCAGCGTTGATGGGGATCTCACCGAAACACTTATCCCGTTTCATCAATGGGCATGTTAATGTTCAAATCGAGTTAGCTCGGAAACTAGAGTCAGTAACGAACATCAGTGCGGCTGCGTGGCTGAATTATCAAAATGCTCATGATTTGTATAAGACATCCAGTACCAAACCCGCAAAGCAGTTGATTTACGGCTAATGGGTCACGCATATTATGTTAGCGAAACCCACTTGGTTAGTTTAAAGGCATTTCTGAATGGCAATTTCAACGCTTTCGGTGACGTCCGGGCCTTCTATCGTGAGCCACATTTGCCCATCCTGAATCGTGACCTGAATTTGCATTGAGCGCTGCACCACATTTTCCAGTGTACTTACCAGGTCTGCAGGTAAAGTGAAGACAGACAAGTTGTTTCTGGTCTGTAATTTGGATTGTTCTTTCTTCCACCAGGCATCAAAGCCGTTATCGGCGTAGGCGTAAATCATCATGTGTTGGCTTTGGTTACAGCCTTTTTTGATGCGTTGTTCAGAAGGCTGGCCTAGCTCAATCCACAGTTCAATTTCATCGCTAAAACTCTTTTGCCACAGATCCGGTACGTCATCGTCGGACAATCCTTTGGTAAATTGCAGGCGCTCGTGGGCGTTAACAATGAACGCAATAATACGCAACATCATGCGAGCATCGTTCTCTGATGGATGGCGGGCAATGGTTAAATTGTGGTCGTTGTAATAATTGCGATCCATATCCGATATGGATAGATCAGCTTTAAAAATGGTCGCTTTAAGTGCCATGAGAATTCCGGATGTTAAACAGCGAACGACAGATTTCAGCAGAATAGCTGTCGCAGGCAAATATGGCGCACATACTACCAGTTCTGGATACCATTGCGATCCTATTTCGTTGCTAACAACTCTTAAACGGGGAAAAGGGCGGCGTGGTTGTACAAATGCGAACTCTACCCATATTACTCAGGAGTAGTTTAAGCGTGTGCTCGCCGTTGGTAAGCTGCAGGCTTCCTGCAAAGCCTGTTGCCATGCCTCTTGGGGCGATAAAGCGACTTTGTGGCGGGGTACCGAAAGACACGTTGGTGATGGTAATACCGGGATATTCTGCGAAGTGAAGCACGTTTTGCTGGTGGTTTATGAGGCAGCTGTTAATTAGGTCACATTGACATCCCTGAATTTCGCTAAGCCCCAGGCATGCTTTACCAACAGGATTAATGTCCAGGTGAATAGTGGCATTTGCCCGAATCGATTCGCTTCTGGCCCGCTGCAGAAAAAAGTAGCTGGCCTGCGCGGCACCAATGAGATGTTGGCGCTTTTGCATTGATGCATAGCTACTTACCCCTTTAACCAGCAAAACCGACAACACGACCAGACATATCAGCAGTTCAATGAGTGACCTGCCTGTTTGCGTGTATTGCCTCGTTTGTGTGTGCTGCCCCGTTTTAGTTTGTTGCATAGGGTCCCGCGCTGATAACCGAAACTAAACAATACTTGCGCGTGTCCGATAACACAGCTGTGCGTTGGGGTAGGTTTTGAGTGCGTTTAGGACAGTTATTCAAACTTATACGAAACAGCCGCCACAGCTACCCTATTCTCATGCAATTTTGAGCGAATTTATCTACTATGCTAGTACGTAATAGTAGATGTTGAATCGTGTGGTCCAGTGAAATACGTATTCACAGGCTGTAGTCGACATTCCAATTAAACCGAATACAACAGGTATTGAAAATGATAAGACAGCGTCACACCACCCAGGCCGGCGTCGGTATGATGGAGATTCTGGTTAGTCTCTTCGTACTGTCTGTTGGACTCTTGGGCGTGGCTTCTTTGCAGTTCACCGGTACCTTTAACAACGTGCAGTCGGTCAGTCGCAGTCAGGGAGAGTTGGTCGCTCGCTATGTGGCGGAGCAGCTCGTTGCGGTTGCTGAACCGTCAACCACCGACGACGGCTGGGAAATTGACGATGCCTTCCTGAACTCCAATATCTACAATTTTCAGAATGTGACCTGTAATGCCAACAGCGATAATTACCAATGCCTTTGCCTGACCCTGCCTGCGGGTATCCCGAATTGCAGAGGCGCGCAATGCTCGGTGAACGACCTGGCGTCGTTTACCGGTTGGGAAGCCAGCTGTCAGGCAGTGCGCAGTAATCCGAATATGTGGTTAAACGTGACATGCAACGACCGCGATGCCGGCGACGCTAAACTGTGCTCATCCGGTTCCCTCATTAGTATTGCGGTCAGCTGGCCTGTGAAATCCAGCACCGGTAACAGCGTTCAGGCCGACTCCCGTTGCGCTATTACCGGCAGCACTAATCGTGCGTGTGTCATTAAGGAGATCACGCTGTGAGAGCGCAGTCGGGTTTCTCTCTGGTGGAGCTAATGATTTCCATGTTGCTGGGACTCATGCTAACCGTGGGTGTGATCCAGGTATTGGTTAGTACGCGTGCCACCAATACCCTGAATCAGGCCATTGCTGAAGTGCAGGAGTCAGGGCGTTATATTTCAATGCGTCTGCAAGAAGAGTTGATGGAAGCGGGCAGGTACGACACCACGGTATCCAGCGTAGACAATTCGGTGGATTTGTTATTGGAAGCGAGTTTCGTGCAAAGTCAGCCGATTGCGTTGCCAGGGGATTACAATGCGCAGGCTACCGTCGGCAGTGCAGAAGGTAGCAGTACAAACAGTGATGAAGTGGTGGTGAATTTGTTGGCGGGAGAAGACTGCACAGGGAATTCATTTGGTTTGGTGTCACCGCAGGAAATGCATGTAGTTAACCGTTATTTTGTAGACGGTGATCAACTGAAGTGTATTGGTTACAGCGGCCGTTATTTACGAGGGCTGGTAGGGAATAGTACGCCAAGCAGTGAAGTGGTAATCCTCGATAATGTCGCCAGCTTTCAGGTGGAATATGGCTTGTCTGACGACGTGAATAACAACAACAGTCAGGTAGTCCAGTTTGTCGACGCCAGTCAGCTTGCCGCTGCCCGCCTTGCCAATCAGCAGGTTGTTAGCGTTCGCATTGAGCTATTGCTGAAAAGCGAGCCTACCAATATTCAAAATACCGCGACGAATCAGGTCCGGTTACTCTCAGAAGCGCCGTTAACCCTGGATGTAAAACATTATTATCAGGTATTTGCCGTGTCGGTAGCACTGCGCAACAGCCTGAACTATGTTGGGAGTGCAGCATTATGAAGTCTCAGCAAGGTGTGGTGCTGGTGATTGCCTTGGTCTTTTTATTGTGTGTCACGTTGCTTGGCGTAGCGGCAGTCAGTAGCAGTGTGAGTCAAACCAAAATGGCCAGTTCCGTGCAGGCTCAGGGGCTGGCATTCGATGCGGCGGAAGCGGCGATCGCCGGTGTTATCTTTGAGTCGGAAGACGATACCATTTTAACCGATGACAATGTTGACGACCCGCTTACTGCGGCGCGTCAGGGAACGCAGTTTGACCCGGCTAATGCCAACCTTGCGTGTGCCAATAGCGCAGACTGGACCAACCGTCAGTTAACCGCCAGTGGGTTGTCGAAAGGGCAACAGCACACAGCGTCAGGCCAGTTTCATTCACAGCCTGACGTAAACAGCTGGTCGCGCACCGCGTTTGTGGTCGAGCGACCTTGCCGGGGTTCAAGTAATGTTATTGGTAGCGGTGGATTACGCTGCCACGTGTTTGTTATTCGAGGTTGCGGTCAAATTGAAGGGAAGCGGGTTACGAAAGCAAACACGCTGACCGTTGCAGTCTTTGGCCCTTCAACGGAGGCGCAGTAATGAAATTTCGCAATATCAGCTGGTTGTGCAGCTTTTCTCTTATCACTTTTCTAAATGTCGCTGTTGCAGATGATCTGGATATTTTCATCGGGACGTCAAACAGCGCACAAACCTACAATCCCAATGTGCTGTTTATTATGGATACGTCGGGCAGTATGGGGTCGATGGACGGTGGCTCGGAATCCCGCATGCTGCGCGTGCAAAACGCGCTGAAAACAGCACTTGGACAAGCGACGAATATTAATGCCGGCCTGATGCGTTTTTCTGATTATGGTGGCCCGATCCTGTATCCGGTAACGGATATCAATCAAACCATTGATGTGCAAATGAGCACGTCCACGGCGGGTTCGCAGAATGATGGTTATGAAATGAGTTCGAGCGTGAACACCACGTCGGACGACATTGTGATCAGTTATTCTACAACGCCTGTTACCTCGGCGTTTCGTTTTGAATCACTGAATATTCCCCAAGGTGCGGTTATAACGTCCGCTTACCTCAAGTTTACTTCTGCCCAGTACAACATTGCCGATACTACTATTACTATTGCCGGTGAAAGTACCGGAAACTCTTCAGCGCTTACTACCGGCTCAGGCTCAATAACATCGAAAACGCAAACAACGGCCACTGTGGACTGGAGCACAGGTAATGACTTTCCGGCATCCGGAGAAGAAGTTAGTACGCCTGATATTACACCCGTAATTCAGGAAATTATCGACTTGTCGACCTGGTGCGGAGGAAATGCCTTAACGCTACTGGTGAATGCTCAGGGAAATACCACAGCCAGTTCGCGCAAGGTCATAGGCTACGATGACGGTACGGGAAACGCTCCTCAGCTCATTATTGAATACGATCAATCTACTGCTACGGGGTGTATTGCTGATAGCGCGCAATATCAAATCACTGACCAATACGACAATGTGGAAGAGAACACTCGAGGAAATGAATCTACAGGCAAAGAGCTTACGTTTAGAAGCTCGTCCAATAACTACATTGGTTTGCGTTTTGAAGGGCTAAACATCCCACAGGGCGCAAACATTTCTTCTGCCTATATCGAGTTTACGGCTTACGATTCAGATTATGGCAGTGGGGCATCTATGCTGATACAAGGCATTGATGCAGACGACGTCAGCAATTTCCGTTCTCATAACAAGAATGAACTTCACAATGTCGCGAAAACAGCGGGAGTAACTTGGTCAATGCCAAGTTTCCGTCGCAATCGTTCTTATCAAACAGTGGATGTGAGCGTTATTTTAAATGCAATTGTTGGCAGGGGAGGCTGGCAAGCGGGCAATGCTGTGGGGTTCGTGTTAAGTAACTTTACCAATGTCCGCGGCGCCTATTCTTACACGGGTAAGCCATCTCAGGCACCAAGGCTGTTTATAGAGTTCAGCGGTAACGCGCAGGCGGGCAGTTCGTTAACTGTGCGGGATTTGCTGATCAGTAAAGTCGATGATTTGGCGGCCAGTGGTTATACGCCTATTGTGGATACCTTGTACGAGGCATCACTGTATTACGGCGGACTGAATGTTGATTATGGCTTGAGCCGCGGGCAGTCGTCGACGTCAACAACAGTAAGAAGAAACACCCGGGTTAGCCACAGAGACTCTTATACGGGCGCAGATGCCGTTCGCCCCTATGGTTGTGGCGAGGAAAATCTGAGCGACAGTGATTGCGTGGGGGAATACATTCCCAGCCCTGCAACTTACATTAGCCCTGTACAGGACTTACAGTGCCAAACCAACAACCATATTGTGTTGCTGTCAGACGGTGAGGCAAACAGCAACCACAGCGCGTCAAAGATTCAAAATCTACTGAGCACCTCTTGTCAGTCTGCCAGCTCAGGTGAACTCTGCGGATTGGACCTGGTATCAAATATCAGCAAGTCAGCCAGCTCGGCTATTAATGCCAAAGTCACCACGCATACCATTGGTTTTGCTGCTAATAATACCGCGAATAACTTCTTATACAGACTGGCACTGAATAGCGGTGGTGGGTTTTATACTGCCAGCAACAGTGCTGACCTGTTAACGGCATTCCAGACTATCTTGCGTTCTGTGAAAGACGTTAATGCTACCTTCGTATCACCGGGCGTAGCAGTAAACCAGTTGAACCGACTGACCCACCAGGACGAGCTGTATTACGCGTTGTTTAAGCCAGCCGAAGGTACTTTGTGGCCTGGTAATCTGAAAAAATACCGTATTTCAGGTGATCAGGTGTTCGACCAGAATGGTCTGGTCGCAATCGATGAAAATACCGGCTTCTTTGCCGATAGTTCACACAGTTATTGGTCACCCACGCTGGACGGAGCGGATGTCCGCGAAGGTGGCGCTGCTTCATTGCTTTATGGCAGTCGCAATATTTATTTCTTTGACGGTCCGGGGTCCATTATCCAGAGCAGTAATCAGGTCCACGAAAACAACTCAAACATTTCAACGGCCGATATGGATACCGATGCGGAAAGCGATCCCAGTGGTTTACGTACGCAGTTGCTACAGTGGAGCAGGGGCATTGATTTACGCGACTTCGATGGTGACGGCGATTTAACTGAAGCGCGCCTGCAAATGGGCGATCCCATTCACTCACAGCCCGTTATTGTGAATTATGGGACCAATGACTCCGTTATTTACATTGCGACTAACCATGGTTATCTCCATGCTTTTGACGCCGATACGGGTTACGAGTACTTTGCCGTTGCACCGAAGGAGATGTTAGCCAACGCCAAGGACTTTTATCAGGATGCGTCCAGTTATCAGCACATCTACGGACTGGACGGCCACATGGTGTTGCGTGAATTCAACAATAAAAAATACCTTTACGTGGGAATGCGTCGCGGTGGACGTAATTACTACGTATTTGATATCACGTCTAAAACGTCACCAAGCCTGGTGTTTACCATCGACGGTGGCAGCGCAGGCCTTGAGAAACTGGGGCAAACCTGGTCTCGCCCCATCATCACCAAAATGAACATGGGCGGCACTGTGTATAACGTGATGATTGTTGGTGGTGGTTATGATGAAGGGCAGGATACCCACCCTACACGGACACCCGATGCGGTAGGAAACGCCGTGATGATCTTCAATGCCGATACCGGTGCGTTGTTGTGGCAGGCCTCCAACGCGAGTGCCGACCTGAATTTATCAGAAATGACCTATTCAATTCCGGGCCATGTTGCGGCAATCGACAGAGACAACGACGGTCTGGCAGACCACCTTTATGCAACGGACATGGGCGGCCAGATATTCCGGTTTGATATCTATAACGGGAAGTCAGGCAGTGATTTTATTAAAGGTCAGCGCATTGCAGACCTTGCCGCTTCGTCGAATGGTGACAACCGTCACTTCTATTACGGTGTTGACGTATCTGAAGTCACGCTGGGCAGCCAGAACTTTTACGCCGTCGTTGTAGGCAGCGGCTGGCGTGCAAATCCGCTGGACCAGGTGGTGAATGACCGATTCTATATGATCAAGGATACCGGGGTGTTCACGCCGGACACCAGTGGTGAATTTACGTTCCCTAGTACCATTACCGAGAGTGACTTGTTCGATGCAACCAGTCATGCTCTGACAGCCAGTGACGATGCAACCCGCAATGTTGCCATTAGTGATTATGCCTCTAAGCAAGGATGGTATCTGCAATTGCAAACAGCCGGTGAAAAGGTCTTGTCGTCGCCGGTTATCGTGAACTACAAAGTGTTTTTCACAACGTACGTGCCTGCCGCCAGCAGCACCAGTGCCTGTGCGCCTCCGGCTGGTAACAGTCGCGCATATCTGGTTAACCTGTTGGACGGTAATGCTGCCGGTGACTTAAATGCAGACGGCGACCTCACCAATGACGATCGGTTTGCTACACTCACACAAACGGGCATTGCACCGGATACCAAAATATTGATTGAAGATGCGTCAAACCCCACTATATGCTTGGGTACCGAGTGTGTTTCAGCCGTAGTGCCTATTGATGACCAGGGCAATGAAGAAGCCTGCACCTCGGCATTTGAATGTTTGAGTCAGAATATTTTTGGTCGATATCAGCGCGTTATGCGAGGCAGCTGGTCGACAGAAGTGGAGCAATAATATGCAACGCCAAGCAGCGTTTACGTTAATAGAGTTAATGATTGCCGTCGTTATTGTAGGCATTATTGCCGCTGTGGGCTATCCGTCATATCAGTCGATGATGGTAAGCACAAATCGCGGCACCGCCAAAGCCGATTTAATGAGTCTGGCCGCGGCAATGGAACGCCACTATGCGACCACTTTCAGTTATAACGGTGCGGCAAGTGGCGGCGGTAACACCGGGGCGCCAGCAATTTACGCCACACATTCCCCGTCAACTGAGTCCGCTTCAGATAAAAAATACACACTAACCATTTCCAGTGTCAGCACAGACGGCAACAGCTTTGAATTGAGAGCGATTCCCGTTAGCGGCACAGCACAGGCCGGCGATGGTAATTTGTATATCTTCAGCGATGGCAGAAAAGCCTGGGACAAAAACAACGACGGCAGCCTGGCTGCCAGTGAATACTGTTGGTCGTGTTGATAGTTCAGGATGTGGATTAACCACGCTCGTGGTCGGGTTGCTCTACTCATATCCCTGCTGTTCGCCTTCGGTTTAGCTCCTTTATTTCCGGAGTCAGACTTTACTGTTGGTTTTCTTTGCGGTGCACTTTGCCCATTCGTTGAGGTTGTACTGGGCGATCAGAATGGCAAAACCGAAGGCATGGTGTGGTTTTTTATCTTCTCTTTTTTCGTAGGCTTGTCGCTACTTTTTACGTCCTACAATGTGAAAGGCATGTTGCTATTGTCTTACAGCACCGGAGCAATGGCTTCCCACCTCTATTTGTTTTTAAATGCAAAACGCCGGGATGCTTAACCGGTTTTCGTCAATCACTAAAACACTGGTGGGCGATTAACAGGCTAGCAAAGAGTACTGGAGGGTAACTCAACACTGCATAGCCATTGTAGCGTTGGGTATTTTGTAACGTCACATCAAATGAACTATCGCCAAATCGTATATTGATCGGAATTACCGATAATACGAGGCAATAAAAATAGCTCAGGTTGTCTAATGCACAGCACCAAATAAAAGCCGTAATGCAGGCGAACAAACTCATAGTTTTGAGTTTCATAAGGCCTTCAACCGAAACGTTGGGATTCTTCAGCTCGAATTGGTATGAGAAATATCGGATAAATACAATAGAAATGGCACTGAACTTAAAGCGTGTTTTGCTCGCTATGCCCTTTAAGAACAAGCCAACTTATTGCCCGCGTGATTTTCCTTAATGCCATCGTCATCGCTGTCGGCGGCAATGGCAATTTTGCCGTAACCGTTAATGATGAGTCCTACTGCGGCAGAGGCTTTTAGTGTGGTGTCGCAAAGTGTAATGGTGGTGGTTACGTTCGCACCGCCGCGTCTGTCGAAAACCAGTGACTGGGAGGGGGCGAAGATTTTCAGGCTGCCGTTCATGATTTCGGTCGAGGCCAGAATAGCTTCGTTGCTATTGCGTGTGCCGTCGTCGTTAATATCCACAAAGGCCATTTTTCCGTAGGTCCAGTTCGTTGAACAACTGCTGAAGTCTTTGGTAGGGCATACGATAACGTTGGATTGTTCATCCATGGCTTTAAAGCGAGCCAGTCGCGACATGCTGCTCAATTCATTGATTTCGCTGCTAAGTCGCGTGTGATTCACTAAATCGCGGGCACCAGGAACAACCACTGCTATAACAATGCTGAGCACGGCAATTGTAACCATCAGTTCTAGTAAGGTGTATCCCGCCTGGCGCATACTCAATCTAAAAAAATAATCTGTTCACCGGTAGTGTAGCGTATGTAACAGGGTCAAGCTTATGATAATAGACACTTTGGTATGTTTTGCGTATAGCTGCAAGCTACTAAGGCGTGAAATTTCATAGACTTTGGTGAATTTTCTAAGCTGACAAAGGACCTACATTTAACGTAGACTGTAAACATCTGAAAAAGTGCAATTGGACTGACTCATGGACAAACAAGCCGTTATTGAAGAAATGAAGGTACTCCCGGCTATCGATGTCGAGTATGAAGTAACCCGCCGTGTGGGCTTTATTAAAAAGCATTTACTGCAATCTGGTATGAATTCACTGGTTTTGGGCATAAGTGGCGGCATAGATTCATGTACGCTGGGCAGACTGGCTCAACTGGCCGTTGATGAACTTAATCAGGAGCATCACGAAGCGTATCAGTTTATCGCGGTTCGTCTGCCTTATCAGGTGCAGGCCGACGAGGAAGATGCGCAGGCATCTATTGATTTTATTAAGCCTACGCATTCTGTTGCGGTAAACGTTCAGCCCGGTGCTGATGCGATACATGCACAAACCTGTGATGCGCTTGCGCCAGCCGGACTGCTGCCTGCCGATGAAGCGAAACAGGATTTTGTGAAAGGGAACGTAAAAGCCCGCACCCGTATGGTTATTCAGTATGAAATAGCCGGCATGGTAGATGGACTGGTATTGGGTACTGATCATTCTGCCGAAAATATCACGGGTTTTTACACTAAATACGGTGATGGAGCCTGCGATCTGGCACCGCTATTTGGCCTGAGCAAACGTCAGGTCAGACAGGTTGCTGAGCACCTCGGCGCACCGGCCAAGATCATTCACAAGGCGCCTACGGCAGATCTGGAGAGTTTGTCTCCTCAGAAAGCGGATGAACAAGCGCTTGGTCTGACATACGATCAAATCGATGATTTTCTGGAAGGCAAAGATGTTGCACCGGAAGTCTCCGAGAAATTGTTGTATATTTATCAAAGAACACAGCACAAGCGTGTACCCATTCCGACTATTTACGATGAGTAAGCGAACATGAAGAAGATAGAAGCAATAATAAAACCGTTCAAACTCGATGATGTACGAGAAGCACTGGCAGACGTAGGCATTGCCGGTATGACCGTAACGGAAGTAAAAGGGTTTGGTCGTCAAAAAGGCCACACTGAGTTATACCGCGGGGCTGAGTACCAGGTAGACTTTTTACCGAAAGTGAAAATTGACCTGATCCTAACCGATGACCGGGTAGACGTAGCCGTTGAAGCTATCTTGAAGTCCGCCAAAACCGGTAAAATCGGCGATGGCAAAATCTTTGTTTATCCTGTTGAACAAGCCATTCGTATCCGTACTTCTGAGCAGGACGACGAAGCGATTTAATATCGCATCGTCTAACCTGAAAATACGCATTAAAAAAAGGGGCTGAAAGCCCCTTTTTAACGTCTGTAAAAAACGAATTAGTGGTTGTGGCCACAGCCACCCGGCCCATGAACATGGCCGTGTTGTAATTCATCAGCCGTTGGCTCACGCACTTCAATGACATCGACTTCAAATGACAGTGTAATGCCCGCTAACGGGTGATTGCCGTCGATAGTTACCTGGTCGTCGGTTTTATCGATAACAATAACTGACTGCTCGCCGTGGTCGGTAGTCGCACGGAAAGACATGCCTACTTCCACTTCCAAATCATTAAACATCGACAAGGGCACATCCTGCACTAACTGGTCCAGTCGCTCACCATAGGCTTTTTCCGGGCCGATGGTGACTGCGAAATTGTCGCCAGCCTGCTTGCCTTGCAGCGCTTCTTCCAGTCCGCTGATCAGAAAGCGGCTACCCAACAACGCTGCAAGCGGTTGGCCGTTGCGAGACGTGTCCAGTTCTGTGCCGTCTTCCGTGCTCACAGTGTAATGCATCACGACCACACTGTTTTCAGATATTTGCATAATGTTACCTTGTATTGATGGTGTAGAAGCACCAAATGGTGCGCTATTCTTCAAGCCTATACGGCAAGTCGCATTGGATCAACTGCGCGTCGGGATTTTCATTCAGACGAAAGGTATCTTCGGCCGTGGTATCGTTACTCAACACGGCGAGGATCCAACTTTCCTGGCCTATCGTCGCAGCTTTTAAAATAGTGCCGCCACCGCGCCAGTGTTCGCCGAGTTGCTTCTCTAACTGCATATGCTCAATACCACTAATGGCCTGGTCGACACGAAATACATAAGCGGCTCGTTTATTTCGGCCCAGATACCGGGTGCGGGCGACCACTTCCTGACCCATGTAACACCCTTTTTTAAAGTCGATGCCATTGAGTGCCTGTAAATTCATCATTTGTGGTACAAACTGCCCAATGTGTTCTGGCTGACTGATTTCAGGGAGCCCCGCCTGAATTTGCAGAGCCTCAAACACTGCTGGTGGATAGAGGGTAATACCCTGGTCGCTCAGTGCCTGCTGCAAATTTTCAAGGTGGTCTGTTTTACACAGAACGAGTAGTCCGCCATCCGGTAAATCCAGTCTTATGCAAAGGCCTGCTTGTGTATTGATAGCAGACATGGTCGTGTCGGGTAGTTCGCCAAACACTGAAGCCACAGCAGACTCGGCTTCGGCTCCTTTAATAAAGTACGCAGCAAATGCTGTTGTCACATCTTCCAAAGTAATCTTGGAGAACACGCCAAATTTTTTAAACTGGGCATGCGAGGCTTCCACCCCCACGGCGTGCCCGGTTATCAGTAATGCGTCATCAACGGGAGTGATCAGGTTCACACTCCAGCTTTTTCCTTTTGGATCGCAATGGCCGGTGCGACGAACCTGACCGTTTTCCAAGTGGGTCACATCAACAGTAATTTGTCCGTGTAAAAAGGTGCGTGCATCTTCTCCACTAACCAGTAATACGTTGCGGTCGTGGGGAATAGCAAAGCTGCTTTCAAGTTCACTCAGGCGGTCGATCGTTTGCATGAATACTCTGTTTTTGTCCTCGTATAAGTTCATATAGTGGGGGAGAATTCCTCAACTTCAAGGCATCGTTAACAGGAATCACAAACGGTGAAGGGAAGGGCGGATTCACTGAACTGATCTGCGGTATCTTTCGTTCAGTATCAACCCCCACGCAACCGTGGTATATTTGCCGCCTCAACGAAGACAGGAATTAACACGCACTATGTTTACTGAAAAACGCTATGCACGTTTAAAGTGGGCATGCCGTCGCGGCATGCTGGAGCTGGATGTTCTGCTGCAGCCCTTTGTGGAAGAAGCCTTTCACGATCTCTCTGACCAGGATCAGGAAACCTTTGAACGCTTACTTACCTGCGACGACCCGGATTTATTTGCCTGGTTTATGGGCCATCAACAGTGCGATGATCCAGCGCTGGCACACATGGTAAGCACCATTGTTAACCGAGTTAAAGTATAGCTTTTTAATCAAGCCTTCCCGGTATCGCCACGCCTGGCCATGGGTACAGTTTTGCGTGGCGATGGCATTCATTGTAGGGGGGACTGATTCGGTCTGGCTTTGGGGGCTGGGCGTGCTGGTGGTTGCAGCTATTTTCCGGCCGTTACAACGCCACCCTGCTAACACAATGTGTGTTACCCTGAGTGAAAGTGGGCAATGGCACGAATACTCAGAGCAACCGGTGGCTTCGACAACCCCGAAGGAAAGCTGGGCAGTCTCTCACCAATCCAGGTTGACGCCTTTCGCGCTGTTTGTTGTGCTTAAAGGGCAGTGCTCACACGTCACCCGTTTTCTGTGGCTTTGGCCCGATCAGGTTGATGATCAGCATTATCGTCGAGTTGCCAGAGCGATTTATCGCCAAGGACTGAATTAGATGTTAGGACTTTATTTACAAGCTGCGATGAAAAAAGCCCGGCCTTTTTCGGCGGCTGATGTTGAGGGATTGCAGCGCGCCCCTGTGCTGTGGGAAAACCTGTTACCCAATACCCGTCGCTATAAGAAATACTGTGAACTGGCAGGCTGGCAACAGAATGACACCATGCATCCGCTTTACTGGCAGGTCCGGTCTTTGCCGTTACAACTAAAACTGATCAGCAGTCCGCAAAGCCCTTTTGCCATGTTGGGGCTGGTTCATATCAGTAACCGGGTAACCGACTATACGCAGTGCCGACCGGACATTCCATGTGAACTGATCGTGCGTTTTGGCCAGGTGTTTCAGCACCGCCGGGGATACGCATTTGAGGTAGTCGTGACGGCGACACAGCGAGGTAAGCCAGTGTATGCTGCTGTGGGCACGTACCTGGCGCGCACTGGGCACTCTGCAACGGGCTTACCAGCCTGGGAAGAGCGCGATATGACGCTGCCGGACGACACAAGCGAACTGACACCCATACAGGCCAGTGGCGGCCTGATTCGCCATTATGCGCGGGTGTCCGGCGACTACAATCCTATTCACCTTAGTCAGGTGACCGCTAAGTTATTTGGCTTTAAACGTGCCATAGCCCACGGAATGTGGACGGCAGCACGGGTAATTTCCGATCTGCAGGCATCCCGTCAACTCAGCGGGCAGGAGATTGACATCCAGTTTAAACGCCCCTTGTTTTTACCGGGTAAAGCGAAAGCGGTAGTGGGGCTAACGAGCGAAAATACTAGTTTTTCAGTGCTTAGCGAGGGGACGGCTTCTGAGCCGACTGTCTACATGTGCGGCACACTGCGCAGCCCGGCTGGCTAGTAGCAAAATGAATCAGTAACTCATGGCATCAGCAATCAGCTTGATGCCGATGGCCAACAGCAATACCAAAATAATGCGGTAAAAAACTTTATCATTCAGATTACGTTGAATGACCAGTCCCAAACGTACACCCACCCAGCCAAATGGCATCAGTAACGCCGCTATTAGCAGGTTATCGGTGTTAAATTGATTGAGCATGGCATAGGGCACTAATTTAACGACATTAATAACGGCGAAAAATATCACCGCTGTCGCCAGAAACTGTGCTTTGGGTAGTTTTTTGGCTAAGAGATAAATGTTAACCGGTGGGCCACCGGCGTGGGCAACAAAGCTGGTTAATCCCGCAATGGCACCAAATAGGCGACCCGCTAGTCTGGAGCCGAACGTAACGCGCTGCATACCATTGCCCAGGCCCCACAGAGCGAAAAGCAGAGACATCACTCCAAGGACGAGCTTGAGCATCTCTTCATTCAGGTATTCGAATAGCAGGTAGCCAGCAACAATACCTGCAATGGCAGGCGGAATGAGTAACCCTAAATAATGATTACTCTGTTGTCCCCACCAGGCTTTGAGGCTGAAGCCGTCCATCAGGATCAGCAAGGGCAGCATGATGGCGGCAGCTTGTACTGGCGACATTACCAGCGACAAAATAGGCACCGTGGCTATACCAATCCCCCCGGCAAAACCGGATTTAGAGATACCGGTCAATACCACGCCTGCAATAGCGACTAACCAGAATACAACGGACTGTTCCATAGTAAATAATGCCTTAACAAGCGGGCGTCGTTATTGGTCGAATCCGCCTGTCAGGTTTCCGGGTTCCGGATTACTCAGGCGTTTCAGAGGTACTAATACCGACGGCGTCGCTGACTCCGCGCGATCAGGGTAATCCAGGTTGTAATGCAGGCCACGGCTTTCCTGACGTTGCATAGCGCAGCGCACAATCAGTTCTGCGACGGTAACCAGATTACGCAGCTCAAGCAGGTTATTACTTACCCGGAAGTTGGAATAATACTCGCTGATTTCCTGCTCCAGCAATTTAATGCGGCGCATTGCACGTTCCAGTCGCTTGTTGGTACGCACGATGCCAACGTAGTCCCACATAAACAAACGCAGTTCATGCCAGTTGTGCTGAATAATAACCTCTTCGTCGGAGTTAGTTACCTGGCTCTCGTCCCATGGTGCAATCGGTTCATTGCTGCCTGGCTCGTCGAGGCGTGACAGAATATGTTCAGCCGCAGAACGGGCAAACACCACGCATTCCAGCAATGAGTTAGAAGCCATGCGGTTAGCACCGTGCAGGCCTGTGTAGGCCACTTCGCCGATTGCGTACACGTTGTCGAGATCGGTTTTGGCATTCAGGTCGGTCATTACCCCGCCACAGCTGTAGTGAGCCGCCGGCACAACCGGAATGGGTTCGCGGGTAATATCAATGCCCAACGCCCGACAGCGCCGATAGATATTCGGGAAGTGTTTTACAATGAAATCTGCTGGCTTATGGCTGATATCCAGGTACATACAGTCGGCACCCAGTCGCTTCATTTCATAGTCGATGGCGCGTGCAACAATGTCACGCGGTGCCAGCTCTTTGCGAGGATCGAATTTTTCCATAAACGGGGTGCCGTCGGGACGGACTAATTTCGCTCCTTCACCGCGCAGAGCTTCTGTGATCAGAAAGTTTCTGGCCTGGGGGTGGAACAGGCAGGTCGGATGAAACTGATTAAATTCCATATTCGCCACTCTACAACCTGCACGCCAGGCCATGGCTATACCATCACCGCTGGCTACGTCTGGGTTCGAGGTATATTGATACACTTTACTTGCACCCCCCGTGGCCAGGGTAACAAAGCGGCTGCGAATTACTTCAACCTGCTCTCTGCGGCGATTCCATACATAAGCGCCCTTACAGCTGTTTGGGTTGTCTTTGCTTTTAATCAGGTCTATTGCGTTGTAGCGCTCGAAAATATGGATATTCGGATGCTGAGATACGGCTTCGTTCAAGGTAATTTGTAACGCTTCACCGGTTGCGTCAGCTGCGTGCAGGATACGGCGGAAGCTATGGCCGCCCTCCCGGGTCAGATGATAGCGATTTTCACCGTCGTCAGATTTTTCCTGATCAAAAGGAACGCCGTGCGCAATTAACCACTCCATGGCCGATTTTGCATTTTGCGCAGTAAAGCGCACTACGTCTTCGTCACATAAATGTGCGCCTGCTTCCAGGGTATCTTCCACATGAGATTCTATCGAGTCGCGCTCGTCAAACACCGCTGCGATACCGCCTTGGGCGTAACGGGTTGAGCCTTCGTTACAGTCACTCTTACTCAATAAAATGATTCTGCAATAATTAGCAAGAGACAGCGCCAGACTGAGGCCGGCGGCACCCGAACCGATAATCAAAACATCGCAGCTGTGTTCACAGCCCGGTGCTACCTGTGCTGAGTCGGGTGAAGATAATGGCGATTGTGGAGAAGATGGATTTGAATTCATGTGCGGTTACGGTCACAATGCGTGATTTTCGGCAAGTCTAATAAAAGTCGGGGCAAACGTAAAAGGAAAACGCGGATTCCGACCGTATTTTCAAACTATTACGTCCTGAATAATTCATCGATTGAAAAAAAGATCACAAACTTTGCGAACTTTTTGCAAACCCCGCAGTCTACTCATTTGCTTGCATGAGCTGTTTGAGTTTAGTAGGTAGGAGAAATAGCTCGAATGAGCGAGCAGATTACAGATCAACAACTGGTTGAGCGCGTCCAGCAGGGCGATAAAAATGCGTTCAATCTGTTAGTAACGCGATATCAGCACAAAGTGATGCATTTGGTTTCGCGCTATGTAAAGAACACCGGTGACGTGGCAGATGTCACACAGGATGCGTTTATTAAAGCCTATCGGGCATTGCCCAACTTTCGTGGCGACAGTGCATTCTATACCTGGTTGTATCGCATAGCGGTAAACAGTGCAAAGAACTACTTAGTGGCACAAGGCCGTAAGCCGCCCGCTAATGATGTTGATGCAGAAGAAGCAGATTACTACGATGGTAGTGATGCGTTGAAGGAGCAGTCGTCTCCCGAACGGTCATTGCTGTCTGATGAGCTTGAAGCGACATTGTTTCGAGCCATGGAAAAGCTACCCGACGATTTGCGTATGGCCATTACCCTGCGTGAAATCGAAGGATTGAGTTACGAAGAAATAGCAAACGTGATGGCTTGTCCGGTAGGAACAGTTCGTTCCCGGATATTCAGAGCTAGGGAAGCGATTGATAAGGTCATTCAACCATTACTGGAGTCGTGAAAGTAGGCAATACGCCACTTTTGATGTACAGTAGAATTTGAGACGGTAGCCGGTTGTGGGAATAGCAACCAGGTCGCACCAGGAAAACGTACTTTATGACGCAGCAACACGAAAAATTATCGGCTTTTATGGACGGTGAACTCAACGAAGCTGAGTTCATTGACAGTGTGAAGAACGATAGTGAACTACAGGCCAAATGGCGTAGTTATCATGTTATTCGCAGTGGTCTTCGTAAAGAAGCGACGGTAATGCCAGAAATTGACATTACTGCTCAGGTCGCCGCCGCGCTGGAAAATGAAGCCACTGTTTTGGCGCCTAAGTCAAAATGGCAGTCCATTCCAGGTGTGAACAAAATTGTGCCGTTTATGCGCCAGTCTGGTCAGTTTGCAGTGGCCGCTTCTGTGGCAGCCGCAGTTATCCTGGGTGTTCAGCAGATGAACCAGCCAGCACCGACTGAGCCGTTCACGACGTTCCAGACTGGTGGTACAGCGCAAGCAGGCCTGGCACCGGTAAGTTTGGAACAAAGCCAAACGCTTCGTAACAACGATATGGAAGCGTTGCTTGAAAAGCGCCGTCAAATTAACGCGCTGCTCGCTGATCACGAACAACAATTAAAACTAAAACGCGCAGAAGAGCAATCCGGCAAGACGGCAGAAGATAATCCTAATCAGCCTTAAGTTTTTATATGTTTTCAAAGAGTTATTTAATCAAACGCACGGTTTCAACCGTGCGTTTGTTGTTTCTGACCGGTGCATGTGCGGTGTCAGCCGTGTCGTTTGCACAACAAAGTGATGCTGAATCATCTGAGCAAGTAGCCTCTGAGCCAGCGAAAGCTACGCCAACCCCCGAGCAATATGTTGAGCCACAAAACACGTCGACTGCCGTTTTGTCTCCTGAACAGTGGCTGACGCGACTGGCAGAGGCTAATCGTACCGGTAATTTCGAAGTGTCCTATGTGGTAACCCGTCCGGGACAGGAAGTCATTCCGTATTTGTGGCGACATGCGATTCTGGAAGATGGCACCGAGGTCGAACAGTTAAATTTACAGAACGGCCCAGGGCAGGAAATGATCCGCTTGAACAACGTGGTTAGCGTGTTCGAGCCTGATGCACAACCCTACAGTATCTACGCCACTGCGATTGCCGGCCCGGTACCCAGTGACCTGCTGTACGACCCGCTTGCACTCACCGATGGCTATCAGTTTATCACCGTAGGCCGCACGCGTGTGTCAGGCCGGGCAGCGCAGCAAATCCGTATCGTCAGTCGCGACAACAATCGCTACAATTACCAGTTGTGGCTGGACGAGCAAACCGGCATGTTATTAAAGCTCAACATGGTCGACTTACAGGGCACGTTACTGGAGCAGGTTCAGGTTACCGGGGTGAATTTAACCGAAGCGCCTCCGACCTATTTCAACAAGATTAATCCCAATGCATTGCCAACCGCGGTGGCAATGACGCCACAGTCACGCCGGCACGAGTGGGATGTCAGTTTTCTCCCTCTGGGCATGCAAGAGGTGAAGCGCGAGACACGTCGTCTGGCGCTGACCGGACAAGTGGTGGAGTACAAGCTGTTCAGTGACGGGCTGGTGGATGTGTCTGTTTACGTGCAGCCCGCTCAGGACTCGCTGGACTCGGATGTATTGCTACGCAATTCCACCAATACGTTTTTGTCGTTGACTAATGGTCAGGTGCAAATCACGGTTATTGGTAAGATACCACCTGCGACAGCCAATGAAATCGCGCATTCGTTGAGTGCATCAGGAGCCAAAGGGTGATCACCGAGACGGCCACTGTCGTTGCAGTAAACGGCGATAGAGTGACTGTTAGCGCATCGGTGAAAACCGCGTGTGGCAGCTGTCAAGCGGCCGATGACTGCGGTACCAGTGCAGTGGCAAAAGCCTTCTCCCCCAAACAGCAAACCTTTGATCTGGTGTCGCCGTTACCGCTGAAAGCCGGTGACCTGGTGACACTGGGCATTCCTGAGGCACATTTGTTGTCGGCTTCCTGGATGATGTACGTGGTGCCACTGCTGGTCTTAATTGGCAGTGCACTGACCTTAACCGAGCTGACCGAACTCCACGAACTGCTGGTCTTTCTGGTCTCTGGCGGGTTTACCTGGCTCGCATTTCAATGGGTATCGAATCGTTTACAACGTCGGCGAAACGGGCGCTACGAGCCGGTGATCGTGAGTAAAATTAACCACGTAAGCACTCCGGCTGAGTAGAAAACCCCTGTCAGACGGTGAATATCCGGTTTTGTTGCCGACTACATTCGCTTTTAGCTCAATAAATAGGTAAAATCCGCAGCCTTGAATATGTGTCTGTGACCCTGACTTCAACTGAAGCTCAGCCCATTATCGCTCGCGTTTAACCAGCGCCGGTACAGACATTAGATTAATTTTTTGCAGGTAATTTCCAAGCATTATGCAACATAAGCACATCAGAAACTTCTCGATAATTGCCCATATCGACCACGGAAAATCCACGTTGTCAGACCGTCTTATTCAACACTGTGGTGGCTTGTCGGATCGTGAAATGGCGGCTCAGGTACTGGATTCAATGGATCTGGAACGGGAGCGGGGAATTACCATCAAAGCGCAAAGCGTAACACTGGATTACAAAGCTCGCGACGGCGAAACCTATCAGCTTAACTTCATCGATACTCCCGGACACGTGGACTTCAGCTACGAAGTATCGCGTTCACTGGCCGCGTGTGAAGGCGCACTGTTGGTGGTCGACGCCGGGCAGGGTGTTGAGGCGCAAACCGTAGCCAACTGCTACACCGCTATCGACATGGATATGGAAGTTGTGCCCATCCTGAACAAAATTGACTTGCCTCAGGCTGAGCCAGAGCGCGTAGCCGAAGAAATCGAAGACATTGTGGGTATCGATGCGATAGACGCCGTGCGCTGTTCGGCTAAAACGGGTCTGGGTATTGAAGACGTGCTGGAAGTTATCGTTAAGCAAATTCCACCACCAGAAGGCGAGCTGGATACACCACTCAAGGCGCTTATCGTTGATTCGTGGTTCGACAATTACCAGGGCGTTGTGTCATTGGTACGTATTGTTGAAGGCCAGCTGAACGTAAAAGACAAAATCAAAATTATGTCCAACGGGCAGGTTCACCAGGTCGATAAAATCGGAGTGTTCACGCCTAAAGCGCTGGAACGCACGGTACTGAAAGCCGGTGAAGTAGGCTTTGTTATCGCTGGTATCAAAGAAATTCACGGCGCGCCAGTGGGCGACACTATTACACTGGCAAAAGATCCGGCTGAAAAACCGCTACCCGGCTTTAAGAAAGTGAAGCCTCAGGTGTATGCTGGTTTGTTCCCGGTAAGCTCAGACGATTACGAAGACTTCCGCGATGCGCTGGCAAAACTCAGCCTGAACGATGCTTCATTGTTCTACGAGCCAGAAAGCTCTGCTGCGCTGGGTTTTGGTTTCCGCGTCGGCTTCCTTGGTATGCTGCATATGGAAATCATTCAGGAGCGTCTGGAGCGAGAGTACGATCTTGACTTGATCACCACGGCACCCACGGTAATTTACGAAGTACTGAAAACCGATGGCGAGACCATTCAGGTAGACAACCCGTCAAAGCTCCCTGCAGTTAACGACATCGAAGAAATGCGCGAGCCGATTGTTGAGGCCAACATTCTGGTTCCACAGGAATTCCTCGGAAACGTCATTACCTTGTGTATCGAGAAACGTGGTGTTCAAACCAATATGAGCTACCACGGAAAACAGGTTGCGGTGACCTACGAGTTGCCTATGGCCGAAGTGGTTCTGGACTTCTTTGACCGCCTGAAATCAACCAGCCGGGGCTTTGCATCGCTGGATTACAACTTCAAGAAATTCCAGGTATCGGACATGGTTCGACTGGACATTCTGATCAACGGTGAACGTGTCGACGCGCTGGCGGTCATCACGCACAAAGAGAATGCCCCTTACCGCGGACGGGAATTAGTCGAAAAACTACGCGAGTTAATCCCGCGTCAGATGTTTGATATTGCTATTCAGGCCGCAATTGGTAACCATGTCATTGCGCGAAGCACAGTAAAGCAGTTGCGTAAGAACGTTATCGCTAAGTGTTACGGTGGTGACGTGAGCCGTAAGAAGAAGCTGTTGCAGAAGCAGAAGGAAGGTAAAAAACGGATGAAGCAGGTAGGGAATGTGGAGTTGCCACAGGATGCCTTCCTTGCAGTACTTAAGGTATCTAAGTAATGGCTAATTATTTTTCGATTTTGCTGGTGATCCTGACGTTAGGTTCGGGTCTGATTTGGTTGTTGGACGCCGTGTATTTCGGCCCCAGACGTCGCGAACGTGGTGTGGCTGTTTCCGGTTTAGGTGAATCTGCGTTACAACCCGATGACAAACTGCCCTACGTGGTAGACACTGCCCAGCAAATCTTCCCGGTTATCGCCTTTGTTCTGGTGTTGCGTTCGTTTTTATACGAACCGTTTCAGATCCCATCTGGCTCCATGATGCCAACCCTGTTGGTCGGTGATTTTATCCTGGTCGAAAAATACGCCTATGGCTTGAAAGATCCGGTTTTCCGTCACAAGTTTATTGAAACCGGTGCCCCGGAACGCGGTGATGTTGTGGTATTCAAATATCCGGAAGATCCCAATGTTGACTTCATTAAACGTGTGGTCGGCATGCCGGGTGACACTGTGGTCTATCGCAATAAGCAGGTTTACATAAAGCCTGCCTGTGAATCGGGTAGCCAATGTGAAGAATTTAAGGTCATGCCGCAAGAATTTGTTAGCAGCGGTGAATTCGTGCAACACCTGGCGCCGTTGAAGCGCATGACCGAGCAATTGGGTGAGGTTTCTCACGATATTCTGCAGCACCCCACCGGTGAAGCGAGCCCACGTGAGTTTTACACGCAGCCTGGTACAAAAATGAACGAGTGGATCGTGCCTGAAGGGCAGTATTTTGTATTGGGTGACAACCGCGATAACAGTCGTGACAGTCGTTTCTGGGGCTTTGTGCCCGATGAAAACCTGGTAGGCAAAGCGGTCGCAATTTGGATCAGCTTTGAATTTGAACGCCCGGCAAGCAGTTGGGTGCCGTCCTGGATCCCATCAGGTGTTCGCTTTAGCCGTGTTGGTGGCATTCAGTAATGCAAGGGATTAACCCATACGCAAAACTGTCGCGCCAAATTGGCTATGAATTTAAGGATACCGGGCTGCTGAAGCAGGCGCTTACGCACCGCAGCGCAGCCAAACAACACAACGAACGGCTGGAATTCCTGGGTGATGCTGTGCTTGGCATGATCATCGCCAGAGAGCTCTACGACAAGTTCCCGCAGGTACCGGAAGGCAAGTTAACCCGCATGCGCTCAACCCTGGTAAAAGGGGATACATTGGCTGAATTGGCCAGAGAGTCAGATGTCGGCGAACTGATGAACCTGGGGCCAGGTGAACTTAAAAGCGGTGGACATCGCCGCAGTTCCATCATTGCTGACGCCATGGAAGCAATTATTGGCGCTATTTATCTGGAAGCCGGACTCGAGCAAACCGAACAGGTCGTGCTGCACCTCTGGAAAAGCAGGATAAATAAACTCGATCCTAATGAGCATCCAAAAGATGCTAAAACCCGCCTTCAGGAATTTTTGCAGTCGCGCAAACTGCCGCTGCCGGTTTATGAGGTAGTGAAAATAACGGGTAAAGACCACGCACAAACGTTTGTTGTGCATTGTCAGGTCGCCAACCTGAACTCACCCCTGGAAGGGGTGGGAAGCAGTCGCAGGAAAGCCGAGCAACAAGCCGCTAATCTGGCATTAGAGACATTAATGAATGACTGATTTTGAACAGCCTGAATTACCTGATTCGCCACAAGGCAATACCCGTTGTGGCCTGGTTGCTATCGTAGGCCGCCCAAATGTGGGTAAATCAACACTGCTGAACCGTTTGCTGGGGCAAAAGGTAAGTATTACTTCCCGCAAGCCGCAAACCACCCGTCACCGTATACTGGGTATTGATACCGACGGTAATTGCCAGACCGTGTATGTTGATACGCCGGGACTGCACAGCGAAGAAAAACGTGCCATAAACCGCTTAATGAACCGGGCGGCGGCAAGCTCATTAGGCGAAGTCAGCCTGATTTTATTTGTGGTAGAGGGCACGCGCTGGAACAACGACGATGACATGGTACTGACCAAAGTAAAACAATCAGGGTTACCGAGCATTCTGGTGGTTAACAAGCAAGACAAAGTGTCTAATCCTGACGACCTGATCGCGCATTTACAGGTACTGCAGCAAAAGCATGACTTTGAAGAAATCATTCCGCTGAGCGCAAAGCAAACCAAACAGGTTGATCGCTTGCGTGAACTGGTGCGTAAACGTCAGCCAGAGAGCGAGTTTTATTTTCCGGAAGACTACATTACCGACCGCTCAAGCCGCTTTATGGCCGCCGAAATTATTCGCGAAAAGCTGATGCGATTCACGGGCGATGAACTGCCTTATTCCACTACCGTGGAAATAGAACAGTTTAAACTGGCTGAGAACGGGGTATACAGAATTAACGGATTGATTTTGGTTGAACGGGAAACGCAAAAACGCATGGTGATCGGGAAAGGCGGTAAGCACCTGAAAACCATTGGCGAGCAGGCAAGACTGGATATGGAGCGCTTGTTCGACAACAAAGTGTTTTTGGAACTTTGGGTAAAAGTAAAATCTGGCTGGGCTGATGATGAACGCGCCCTGCGTTCACTAGGGTACGGCGAAGACTAAGCGTAAGTTAGGAGAAATTCATGTCGATTGCCGATATGCGACGTCAGTATTCCATGGGGCGACTCACCGAAGAGGCGTTAACGCAGCACCCCATTGACTTGTTTAAGCAATGGTTAGGCGAAGCAATCGACGCGAAGATCCCCGATCCGACGGCAATGACAGTCGCCACTGTAGACGCCAGTGGTCAACCCTCCCAACGTATCGTGCTGCTGAAAGACTATGACCACGACGGCTTTGTGTTTTACACCAATCTGGGTAGCCGTAAGGCCAAAGAACTGGCTGAGAACCCCAAAATATCACTGCACTTCCCGTGGTTTTTCATGGAGCGTCAGGTAAGGGTGTGTGGCGTAGCGGAAAAGCTGTCTGTGGCACAAAATGCAAAGTATTTCCTGTCCCGTCCGAAAGATTCTCAATTGGCCGCATGGGCGTCACAGCAAAGTCAGCCGATTTCGAGCCGCGAATTGCTGATGACGCAGTTCAAGCAAATGAAAGATAAATTTGCCAATAAAGATATTCCGTTACCGGATTTCTGGGGCGGATTCAAAGTAAAACCCTCACAAATCGAGTTCTGGCAGGGCGGAGAAGATCGGCTGCACGATCGCTTCGAATATCGATTTGATGCAGAAGCAGGTTGGTCAACCCAGCGACTCATGCCCTAGTGCTGTTGCGTTACTCAGGCCATGATCGACTCGCACTGTCATCTTGATCTCGCTGCCTTTGACAACGACTGGCTGCAACAAATTGAGGCTGCCAAAGCCAAAGGCGTAACACGCTTTTTGGTGCCAGGCACCACTGAAGCGGGTTGGGATAAGCAGCGTGCCATGACGCAAGCTGTTGCTGAAATAGATATCGCTTACGGGCTTCATCCCTATTTTTTACCTGACGATGCAGAGCCGGTTTTGGCTCGTCTCGATGCGCGCCTCAAACAATCAACAGCATCACTGGTGGCACTGGGCGAAATCGGCATCGATGCCAGTCTCACCACGCCAATTCAGCGCCAACAACAAGTGTTTGAAAAACAGCTGGTGATGGCCACTCAATATCAGCTGCCGGTGATACTGCATCATCGAAAGTCCCATCATTTACTGATTGAGTCCCTAAAACGCTGCCACTTTCAATTCGGTGGTGTGATACATGCCTTCTCTGGTAGCCTGGAAGCAGCAAAGGCCTATACGGATTTGGGGTTTTGTATTGGTGTTGGCGGCACAATTACCTATCCCAGAGCACAAAAGACGCGGCAAACAATAGCTCAACTCCCTATACAGAGCCTGCTGCTTGAGACTGATGCACCGGATATGCCTATGTGCGGCAGACAAGGTGAGCGCAATGCCCCTGCGTATTTGCCTGACGTGTGTCAGGCTCTTGCTGAATTGAAGCACACCTCGGTGGAAGATATTGACGAGGTTACCAGTAAGAATTATCTGTCGGTGTTTGGGCGGTAAAGGATAGATAAATAGCCCACGACCTGTTGTGTATCTTCCGCAATTATCGGGGTAAATACCGACTGTAAAGCCGGTTCAGTTCTGACCATACCAACGAAAGTGTCGACCTTGCCACTGTGGGCTAGTTGCTCTCCCGCAGGGCTGAAAACACTGGCAGCTATTACTGACTCTTCTAACATCAGTGTCGCTAAGGTTCGATTTAGCGCATCAGTGTCATTTTCCTGTGTGCTTTGCGCTAGCAGAGCGGTGTAATGAACTACCAGTTTTTCTGCCTGAGAAGTGGGAGCCGAAGGAGAAATTAGCGACATACTTAACAGGAAGCCTGTCAACAAAACCACAATGCTGAATAACCAGGAACGGCGCGAAAGTTTTGTTAGTACCCGTGTTGGCGTATGGAAAGCAGATTTTATATATGTCATATAGCGAAAAACACTGAAATTAATGTAGTGGAAGGATTTCACCGGCGGCGCTGATCCGTTAGGATTGGGCACATTTTGTTGTTAGTCAAACAGGACCCATCATTTTGCAACCACTCGTCATAGCTGAGCCTGCACTAAACAGTGCTGCTTTCCTTCGTTCTGTGTTAGCAGAGTATCAGAATCTTAGTTGGGATCAATCTTCCGCACAATTACAGCAGGTCCAGGGCCGCAGTACTGATGCAAGATTAGTCATTCAAAGTCAGGCGCTAACGCTTCAACAGGTGGCAGATATTCAGCAAAACCTGTCAGCCGCACTGAGCGTTCACAGCTTTTCATTGCACCCTTTCGATGAACTGTTAAATCACACCGTTGTGGTCGCTGCGGTTGACCATAGCTGCGATGACGATGAGCTGGTAAAAGCCGTTATTGCCAAAACAGCAGAACAGCATCACTGCGAAATTGCACTGCTTGAGCATACCCCGAAACTTTCTGAACCCGGCTTGTTGGTCATGGACATGGATTCCACGGTTATTCAGATTGAGTGCATTGATGAGATCGCGAAGCTGGTGGGTCTTGGAGACAAGGTTGCAGCCGTAACAGAGCAGGCAATGCGTGGCGAGTTGGCATTTAAAGACAGTTTGATTTCCCGCGTAGCGTGCCTGGACGGTGTGCAGGTTAGTCAGTTAGCGCAGATCCGTAACAGTATTCCGTTAATGCCGGGCTTATCTAAACTGCTGGAAGTGCTAAAGGCAAATGGCTGGAAAGTGGCTATTGCGTCAGGCGGGTTTACCTACTTTGCCGGTTATCTGGAAGAGCGACTTGGTCTTGATGCCAGCCGGGCCAACGTGCTGGCTGAAGAAAATGGCGTGCTTACCGGTAACGTCATTGGTGATATCGTTGATGCTGAAGTAAAAGCTGAAACGGTGAAAGCGTTGGCAGCGCAGTGGGATATTCCTATGCACCAGACGGTTGCGATGGGCGACGGTGCCAACGACCTTAAAATGATGGACGTTGCCGCGCTGGGCGTTGCATTTGAGGCCAAGCCTATTGTGAATGCGCAGGCTAATGCCGCTATCCGTTATTCTGGGTTAGATGCCATGCTGGCGTATTTGTGCCCGTAAGCAACATCTAATTATTGCAAACCATGCGTACTAGTCGGAGCGCGCCATTGTAAATACGGCGCGCGCCACTGATAGCGGGGTTAGCGTTATTGAGACGGCGTATCAGGGGTGAGCTGGATACCCATTTTCGCCAGTTGAGACGCTAAAAACGGGTCGCCACTTTTCCTCCAACGTTCATACACTGCCAAAATATCGGACATATCAAAACCTTGCTGTCTATTCCCTGCGCGAGCAACCAGTTCCAGCATGTCATGGAACGTGGTGGCTAGTTCAGCAAATACATGTTGGTAGTCTCTGGCGTGTATCGACAGGTAATCGTATGCAGCGGTTCCCATTCCTACAAAATAATCTTTTTTAATCCCCCGGCGGGCGTAATTTTGCGGAAACAAAGCCCCTATAAATAACGCCAGGTCGCCTAGTTGACGTAAAAACAAACAACGTTGGCGCGCAATTGGAGTGTCCAAAGCGTCCTTGTAAAGCAAAGCGAGGGGACGCACTCCAAAACGCCCATCCTGATAACTGTATAGTGTACTGCTATTTCCGAAACGCGCCAGCAGGTTGCCAATATACCAAAGCGTATCTTCCTGCGGGGAGGGCTCAAACATGTTGGCCAATTCTTCCAGTTGTTCACGAAAATAATTGGAAAGTTGTTGTTCAAAAATAAGGTTTGGCTGTTGTTGCATAGTCACCTCAGTTTCGCTATTGAACACTTTAACGTTAACGCATAACTGCCTTATTTGCAGATGATTTTTTATTCTTAAAAATTATTTTTTTATAAAAAAAAGTTACAAATTCTCACTATTGAAACAAAAACGGCGTGACCTTATTTGCTGGATTGGGTGCATATAACCCAGAAATACTATCTGTTAGTTCAACTTTTTTGGAGAAAAAAGCAATGCGTATACGACCTATGTATGACCGCGTGGTTGTTCGCAGATTACCCGTTGAAACCAAAACCAGCGGGGGAATTGTTATTCCTGATAAAAGCGCAGGTAAGTCAACTCGTGGCGAAGTGCTCGCAGTTGGGCCTGGAAAGTTCCTCGATGATGGCACAACGGCAACGCTGGCAGTGAAAACGGGCGACCAGGTACTGTTTGGCGAATATGCCGGAACTGAAATTAGCCTTGATGGCGACAAAGTGTTGATCATTAAAGAGCAGGATATTCTTGCTGTAGTTGAAGAAGACGTTGAACAGGAGAAAGCCGCATGAGTGCAAAAGTCGTTAAGTTTTCAGATGACGCACGTGGACGCATGCTGTCTGGCGTAAACGTGCTAGCTGATGCAGTAAAAGCCACGCTTGGTCCCAAAGGTCGAAATGTGGTTCTGCAAAAGAGTTATGGCGCTCCTCGTGTTACTAAAGATGGGGTGTCGGTTGCCAAAGACATCGAGCTGAAAGACAAATTTGCCAATATGGGGGCGCAAATGCTCAAAGAAGTTGCGTCTAAAACCGCTGATGTTGCCGGTGATGGGACGACAACTGCCACCGTGTTGGCCCAGGCTATTGTGAGGGAAGGTCATAAAGCCATAGCGACAGGTATTAACCCCATGGACCTGAAGCGGGGTATTGATGCAGCCGTTACGAATGCCGTTGAACATTTGCACAACCTGTCTCGTCCATGTAGCGACAACAAATCGATTCGTCAGGTCGCAACAGTGTCTGCGAACTGGAATGATGATATTGGTGAAATCATCGCCAAAGCGATGGAGCGTGTAGGCCGTGATGGTGTCATTACAGTAGAAGAAGGAAAATCGTTACACAATGAACTTGAGGTTGTTGAAGGTATGCAGTTTGACAGGGGCTACCTGTCTCCATACTTTGTGACGAATACCGAGAAAATGCAGGTAGAGCTGGATAACCCTTACCTGCTGCTGGTCGATAAGAAAGTGACACAAATCCGCGAACTCTTACCGCTGCTCGAAGCTGTAGCCAAAGCTGGCAGACCGCTAGTCATTGTTGCTGAAGACATGGAAGGAGAGGCGCTGGCGACACTGGTAGTGAACAACATGCGCGGCATACTGAAAGTGGCTGCCGTCAAAGCTCCTGGGTTTGGCGATCGCCGCAAAGCCATGTTGCAGGACCTGGCAATTCTTACCAAGGGAACCGTGATAAGCGAAGACGTTGGCCTGAGCCTTGAAAAGGTTGAACTGGAGCAATTGGGCAGTGCTAAGCGTGTCGTAATAGGTAAGGACAACACTACCGTTGTTGACGGTCAGGGAGATAAGGCAGATATCGAATCGCGTGTTGCGCAATTGCGTCAGGAGATAGACAAGTCGACCTCTGATTATGACAAAGAAAAATTGCAAGAACGCATTGCTAAATTGGCTGGTGGCGTCGCGGTGATTAAAGTAGGTGCGGCTACCGAAGTTGAAATGAAGGAGAAAAAAGACCTGGTAGACGATGCATTACACGCCACGCGAGCAGCCGTTGAGGAAGGGATCGTACCCGGCGGGGGGATTGCCCTAATTCGCGCTGCACAGGCAGTGACCAAGGCTGACTTGAGTGTAGCGAATGAAGAGCAAAAGCTGGGTGTGAATATTGCCGTGCGGGCAATGGAAGAACCCTTCCGCCAAATCGTCACTAACGCAGGTCTTGAGTCAAGTGTTGTCCTGTCTCAGGTGCGGCAGAATGAAGGAACCTATGGCTTCAACGCGCAGAGTGAGCAATATGGCGATATGTTGGATATGGGGATTCTTGATCCCACAAAAGTAACGCGTACAGCTCTTCAAAATGCGGCTTCTATTGCGGGCTTGATGCTGACTACCGAAGCAATGGTGGCAGACGCTCCGTCTAAGCAAAATGCAGAGACGGCAGCCACAGGCGCGGAGTGGGAGTAACTCGTACTCTAATGTAGCCAGGCATTTGCTGTCTGGCTACCTCTTGCTGCTTTCCGTAGCAAAGCGGCTTTTTACTAGCCGCTTTTTAACAAGGCCTTAATACCACTGGGCTCAATAGCGTGCTGGCTGGGTGTTTGATAGTTAGCCTGCACTTCCTGTAAATCAAATCCAAAGCGCAATAATACCTCATCGGTAATATCGACAGCGTGGACGCAAGCACCAATACTCCACAAACGCTCTTCCAGCTCTTTAGCACGGTGAATGGCATAAACGCCAATGTAATTAATTTCCGACTGAAGCATTTCCAGATCGGGTTTGCCGGTGGTCGTTACCGATACAGACATAGCAATGAATTGGCCGTCTTTTAGTGTATCGGCGATAAATTGTTTTTGTGCGTCGTGGGAACTAAAGCGATGTTCGTAGCGCGCATCGATAGCGGCGCGAGGATCCTTTTCAGTAGGTTTAAACGCAACAAACAGCTCTCGCATGACCGGCTGGTGCTCTGTTTTTACCTGTTTGATAGCCTGCTGAATAAAGGGAGCATCTAAATGGCGATCGCGGAAAAAAACTTCCAGGTTCAGTTTATTCTGTTCTGCAAAGTGCCCGCACAGGTTTTTGAGTCTGGGGCTGGTCTCGCCAAGAACACCCACCTGAGGATGGTAGCGTCCGCTTGTCTTAGACAACACAAATGCTAATGTTGCCGGGTTTTTCGCATTAATACACCGCAAGGCATGGCCAATGCCGGGGATTTCTTCTTCATCCGGGTAGGTCTTTAGCGACGCTTTATTGCTCTTAATGAGTTCGGCAAAAAATGTGCGGGCAGATAACCCGTCTTCACCGGCGACAGTGCGAAGGTGTAAAATGTTTTTGTCACCGCTCACATGCACTACACGATATTGTAGGTTTGATACATCGAATTTACTGGTCAATTCCTGCAGTTTCGGGAACGCCAGTACTACGCGCATATTTACATCACCGTGATACTCACCTTCAATTTCGATACGTAAACCATTAATGGAAATGTCTTCACTCACGCCGGTAATGGTTTGCCCTCGGGCATGCAAATTTACGGAGGTCCGCAATAAATAGCGGGTTTCCATACGCTGTTCATGAAACTTGTAGCGAAATGCTTTTACCGGGAAGGGCGGACGATTGCGGGCGTGACCGAATAGCTTAAGCGCTTTTAACTGGCTGCGATCGATTTTTATCTGACTGAACAGCAGTTGCTCGGCGTCGGATGTAATGTCGGTGATCTGCGCGATATAGGCCAGGTTTTTGAGTTTTGCCATCAACCGCGGGGCCGGTTTTGCATTTTGTCGCTTCACTTTGGTGCCCACTTCGTCGGGCAGCGACAGCGGCGCATAAGCCTGCTTAGGAGACATGTTGCTCAGGCTTATTTTAAAGACCCGCCAGCTGACCTTGCGGGCACCAAATCCTAAAAATAAATTCCGCAACTTTTCATGGCGGGCCAGATCGATATGACTGGCGGAATAAAAATAGACCTTGCCGTTTTGAATATGGTTAAACGCGTAAATAAACAGCGTAGGTACGTCTTCCTTACTTTCAATCAGGTATTGAATACGCTCCTGATTTAGCAGATAGCCCAGTCGGAGTTCGTCTTCCTCGTCATTCCAGTAGCCCAGAATATGTCGGTTGAGTTCATTGGCCATCGCAAAGCGGGGCAGAGCTCTGCCTTCATTTACGTCAATATAAACGGGCAAAGTCGGGCAACTGGGTGAAAAGTACTGTTCACACGACTTGTTGATGATGGCATCAACGGTGTTGTCCATATTCACTTTATAGCGGCGCTTATTGCCGTGAATAAACTTGTCGATGAACTGGTCAAATGCATTATTCGGGGCATCGGCCAAGCGTTTCATTTGCAGGAACTGGTGCTCTTGCTTTCTGGAGATACTCACCACCTGGTATTTAATGGCTTGCTTCTTGTCCAGAGAATACTCTGTTTCCAGGCCTCGAAAGTACACGCCGATTTTTTCACCGGGTTTAAACAGTTGTTCTTTCGAGAGCTTTATTTTCAGCCCGTGAGACGAAATATCCACACTGGTTGCACGCAGGCTGTTATTCGTTTCAGTGAAAATCTCCAGCGCCACAGCGAAGTTCATACGTTCTTCGTTTCGCTTGGCATAGTCTAATAATCCGATATTGATAACATCAAATTGTGTCAGGCTATTCTTCGGCTTTTCAGCCACTTCCTGTTCTTTTTCGTTGCGGGCTTCTGCCTTTTCCCGAATAACTCTGAAGTTGTTCTCCGTTGCCATAACGGCTTCGTAAACGCCGAAGCAATACAGCCCGAAAATTCGTACTTGTTGTTCAAACACTTCGATCGCAACGTCGTCGAGGTAGTGCTTGATACCATTGTATTCATAGAGTTTACACTGGCCGTCTACCTGGCCGCGTAAATCAATGGCGCGCAAGCAAGGGCGGGCGAGGCGCTTTACCTCCATTTTGATCAGGAAACGCTTTTCTTTTGGAATGTGCGAGGCAATTTGTTGCAACACCTGATTAAACTCAGGTTCTTTCACCATGGGCTTGAGTTGCTCAATAACCGACGCGTACTGTGATAAATCCTGATTCATATCTTTGGTCTTGCTGTCTACCCTGAAGGTTTTTGTTATATTACCGTTTTTATCGGCAAGTGCTGGATATTAATTAACGAGAAATCAATGGGAACGCGGTTTGCGCCTTCCTGTCGCACTGGTAATGAACATGCCTTTGTATTGAATCCCAGATTAATACGTATCCAAAAGGAAACCAACCAATTTTATGGCTAAACGTAAAACTGCCTTTGTCTGTTCTGATTGTGGTGCTGAATTTCCTCGCTGGCAGGGCCAGTGTACGGAATGTAAGGCCTGGAATACTATTTCTGAATTTGTGGTCAGTCCTGCTAAGTCCTCCGCGCGGGGTAATTTAGCCGGATACGCTGGGCAGACCACCAGTCAGGTTCAGGTACTCAACGAAATCAATGTTGAGGACTTACCGCGTTTCGGGTCGGGGTTCAAGGAACTCGACAGAGTACTCGGCGGCGGCATTGTGCCGGGCTCAGCGATTCTGATCGGTGGCTCACCTGGTGCTGGTAAAAGTACCTTGTTATTGCAGGTGATGTGTCAGCAGGCCATCAGCAAATCCGCTTTGTATGTAACTGGCGAAGAATCGCTGCAACAGGTCGCTATGCGAGCCAAACGCCTGGGGTTACCCGACGACAAGCTAATGATGCTGGCAGAAACCAATGTTGAACTGATTTGTGATTTAGCGTTAAAACAAAAGCCGCAAATTATGGTTATCGACTCCATTCAGGTAATGCATGTCAGTGACGTACAGTCAGCGCCCGGCAGTGTATCTCAGGTGCGGGAAAGCGCGGCGTACCTTACCCGGTTTGCCAAACAGCATCATATTGCCATGTTTATTGTTGGCCACGTTACCAAAGACGGCAGTCTGGCAGGACCGAAAGTACTGGAGCACTGTATCGACTGCTCCATGATGCTGGAAGGGGAAAGCGATGGTCGCTTCCGGACCCTGCGAAGTCACAAAAACCGCTTTGGTGCGGTGAACGAGTTGGGTGTTTTCGGGATGACCGAGAAAGGCATTAAAGAGGTGGGGAATCCCTCTGCTATTTTCCTGAGTCGAAATGAAAATCAGGCGCCTGGCTCTGTAGTGATGGTGATATGGGAAGGCACCCGGCCTCTTTTGGTTGAGATACAAGCATTGGTAGACTATTCTCCGTTGAATAATCCACGCCGGGTTACGGTAGGGCTTGAGCAAAACCGCTTAGCCATGTTGTTGGCAGTGATGCATCGCCATGGCAATGTGCAAATGAACGATCAGGACGTATTTGTCAATGTGGTGGGCGGCGTTAAAGTGGCGGAAACTGCAGCCGACTTAGCCCTGCTGGTTGCGATGATTTCAAGCTTTCGCAACCGAGCGTTACCCCGCGATCTTATTGTTTTTGGAGAAGTGGGTCTGGCAGGTGAAATCCGGCCTGTTCCCAACGGCAGTGAGCGGTTAAGCGAAGCGGTGAAACATGGCTTCAAGCGCGCTATCGTGCCGAAGGCGAATGCCCCTAAACAACCTATAAACGGGTTGAAAGTCATCCCCGTTACCAAGTTAAGTGAGGCGCTTGAAGCACTGGAGTAGGGCGGGTTAGGAAGCGCCCGGTAGTGCGTCGGCGATTCGATCGAGCAGAATCATTAGTTCGTTGGTGTCCATGTCCTGTTCTCCGCTATTGAGCAGCAATAGCCGACGTAGCGCACCTAAGTCTTCCAATGGGATATGAGTGAGCTGCATACCTAGCACGGTAGCTGCGGGTGTGCGCTCTGCTTCATGCTGGACATGGGTGATCTGCCCGAACAAGGTAATCGTCGGGCTGTCTGCATTAGCCTGAATGGTTAACGTTAATGGTTGGCTGATATCCAGTGCGCTGTCACTGTCCACTCGTACTCTCACGCCTTGCAATGACAAATCGAGAACCCTCACTTTGAAGGTATGTTCTGCGATATTAAGCAGGCCGTTCATATCAATGGCCAGACGTTGAAATTGTCGCTTCTCTTTAGACATTGCCGACTCCGGATAAACGCGTTGCGTGTGTTGCGCAACATAATCTCAGTTTAGTTAGGGCTTTACAATCACAAGTGTAGCAAAGAGGACGTCAGAGCGTAGCTGTGCTTTGACGTGTATTGCGCTTCTGGCTAACTCGGGCCGGTAGCACAAAGAAAAAGCCCCTCGACACCTAAGTGGGAGGGGCTTTGCTTGATAAAGTCAGCGCTTATTTGCTGATGCGCTTGTACTTCAGTCTGTGTGGTTCAACGACATCCTGTCCGAAGTTGGCTTTCAGCCAGGCTTCGTAATCAGTGTAGTTACCCTCGTAGAAGTTGATCTTACCTTCGTCGCGGTAATCCAGGATGTGTGTAGCAACCCGGTCAAGGAACCAACGGTCGTGCGAGATAACCATGGCACAGCCAGGGAATTCCAATAACGCATTTTCCAATGCACGCAGTGTTTCTACATCAAGGTCGTTGGTCGGTTCATCGAGCAGCAATACGTTGCCGCCGGCTTTGAGTAATTTTGCTAAGTGAACCCGGTTACGCTCACCACCCGACAGGTCTTTAATGAACTTCTGCTGGTCGGTACCTTTGAAGTTAAAACGGCTGCAGTACGCACGGCTGTTCAGCTCGAAATTACCAATGCGCACGATGTCCTGACCATCTGACAGCTCCTGCCATACGGTATTGTTACCATCCATGTGGTCGCGGAACTGCTCAACGCTGGCAATTTTTACCGTATCACCAATGGTGATCGTACCGCTATCAGGTTGCTCTTTGTCAGTTAACATACGGAACAGCGTGGACTTACCCGCACCGTTTGGACCGATAATACCCACGATTGCACCTTTAGGAACAGTGAAGCTCATGTCGTCAATGAGCACGCGGTCTCCGTAGGATTTCTTCAGGTTTTGTACTTCGATGACTTTGTCACCTAAACGCTCACCCGGCGGAATGAACAGTTCGTTGGTTTCGTTACGCTTCTGATAATCGCCACTGGACAGCTCTTCAAAGCGAGCCATACGCGCCTTACTTTTAGCCTGGCGGCCTTTAGGATTGGTGCGAACCCATTCCAATTCCTGTTTAATCGATTTTTGGCGGGCATTTTCTGCGCGTTCTTCTTGTTCCAGACGCGCGTCTTTCTGCTCGAGCCAGCTGGAGTAATTACCTTCCCACGGAATACCGTGGCCACGGTCAAGTTCCAGGATCCAGCCCGCTACATTGTCGAGGAAGTAACGGTCGTGGGTAATGGCTACCACGGTGCCTTCATAGTCGTGCAGGAAACGTTCTAACCAGGCTACGGATTCTGCGTCAAGGTGGTTAGTTGGTTCGTCGAGCAGCAGCATGTCCGGCTTTTCGAGTAACAAACGACAGAGCGCGACACGACGGCGTTCACCACCGGATAGTTTGCTTACATCGGCATCCCAGGGCGGCAGACGCAACGCATCGGCGGCACGTTCCAGGGCATTTTCCAGATTATGACCGTCTTTGGTTTGGATAATGGCTTCCAGTTCACCCTGCTCTTTGGCCAGGGCATCGAAGTCGGCGTCTGGCTCTGCGTACAGGGCATAGACTTCGTCGAGGCGCTTCAGCGCATGCGCAACATCGGCAACCGCTTCTTCGATGTTACCGCGAACGTCTTTGCTCTCGTCCAGTTGCGGTTCCTGTGGCAGATAACCAATATTGATACCAGGTTGTGGTCTGGCTTCCCCTTCGATTTCTGTATCCACACCAGCCATGATGCGCAGCAGGGTTGATTTACCCGCGCCGTTTAGACCCAGCACACCAATTTTGGCACCGGGGAAAAAGCTAAGTGAAATGTCTTTTAAAATCTGACGATTAGGCGGGACAATTTTGCCCACCCTGTGCATAGAGTATACGTATTGTGACATGCGATGTCCTGGCTCAATAACAAAGGCGCTATTGTAATCAAAGACGCGTGGAGTTGGTAGGGGCTGTTGACCTTTGCTGTATGTTTTTGCAGCGAGTTGTGCGTCATTTAGGCAAGGCAGAGTCCACGTAGTGTAGTTGTTCTACATAAGTGGGCGATAACGCAGCATAAATGACGCACAAACGCTGCCCTTCGG